>Ga0315904_10000020_pt1:0-292500 | contig 293686 bp, 265 predicted proteins | sample LakEriMetagenome_6_FD_203529 | JGI IMG/M metagenome (GOLD analysis project Ga0315904, IMG submission 203529) | Freshwater fungal communities from buoy surface, Lake Erie, Ohio, United States - Buoy 12 MA120 | ecosystem: Environmental > Aquatic > Freshwater > Lake | place: USA: Lake...
CCGGAGTTTTACTTCGGCTTTTTTTATGACTAATCTTTCAAATAATATGTGGCCGTGGGTTCGATCCCGATTCCTATCGGGACCATATTCCACCCCAAAAGCCGGAGTTTTACTTCGGCTTTTTTTATGACTAATCTTTCAAATAATATGTGGCCGTGGGTTCGATCCCGATTCCTATCGGGACCATATTCCACCCCAAAAGCCGGAGTTTTACTTCGGCTTTTTTTACGCCTTAAACAGAAAAATCCGGAGTTGAGCGTATTGTTATCTGCTCGCTGGTTACAGGGTGCACAAACGACAATTCGGAAGCGTGCAGCAGAATACGGTGATCGGAAAATGCCTTTGCTGCCTTGTATTTTATATCGCCTGTTATAGGACATCCGATAGCAGAGAGCTGTGCCCTGATTTGATGTTTTCGGCCTGTTAGCAGCGTTATTTGCAATAACGATTTTCCTTGTTTACTGCTCAGCATCATGTAGTGCAACTGAGCCTTTTCCGTACCGGAGGTTTCGGATTCGTATGCTTTTACCATTTTACGAACATCATCTCGCTTCAGCCAGTGGGTTATAGTATCTTCCGATTTCGGTGGTTTATTATCTACCAGTGCAGTATATATCTTTTGCACGCTGCGCTGCTCAAATAATTTGTTCATCCTTTCCAGCGCCTTACTTGTTTTTGCTAGCAACACTATACCACTCACGGGCATATCCAACCTATGTATAACTCCAGTAAAAACGGCACCGGGTTTTTCGTATTTCTGTTTGATATAGGCCTTCACCTCTTCCTCCACACTGGGAGGTTTTCCTGGCTCGGGCTGCACAGTTTGTCCTGCTCTTTTTTCAACGGCTATAAGGTGGTTGTCTTCGTATAAAATTTTCATGATTTTAGTGCGCCCGCGATTTCCTCACATGATTAGATGTGCCGGTAAGAATCAATATTGCTCCGAAGAATTCGGAAAATCCTGTGATTTTACATCGGCCACATATTGCTGAACAGCACCTTTTATTTCATCATATAAACTCAGGTACCTTCTGAGAAACTTAGGTGAAAAATCTTTATTAATGCCCAACATATCATGGCTTACCAGCACCTGGCCATCAACAAAAGGTCCTGCACCAATACCTATTATCGGAATTTTTACCGATTCAGTAACTTCTTTGGCCAAAGCTGATGGTATTTTCTCCAAAACAATGGCAAAGCAACCCGCTTCTTCCAGCAATCGGGCATCGTGTTTAAGTTTTTTGGCCTCTTCTTCTTCTTTAGCCCTCACTTCATATGTTCCGAATTTATAAATGCTTTGCGGGGTCAACCCAAGGTGACCCATAACGGGAATACCGGCCTTTAGTATGCGTTTAATGGATTCCACAACTTCTTCCCCACCCTCCAGCTTTACGGCATGGGCTTCAGCTTCTTTCATTATGCGAATAGCCGAACTTAGTGCTTTCTTCGAATTGCCCTGATACGAACCGAATGGAAGATCTACTACCACCAGGCTACGTGTTACCGCCCTGATAACCGATGATGCATGAGAAATCATTTCATCGAGTGTGATAGGCAATGTTGTTTCATGGCCATGCATCACATTGCTAGCCGAATCGCCAACCAGCAAAACGTCAACCCTGGCATCATCTAGTATGCGTGCCATAGAATAATCATAGGCTGTGAGCATCGATATTTTTTCACCCCTCACTTTCATTTCCTGCAAAATGTGCGTGGTTATCTTTTTAATTTCTTTATGCGTACTCATACGGCTAATTGTGTAGTGGCATCAAATGTAAGACGGGAATTTTATATTTTTACATCCTGCCGGGCAAACATCTTACACGCTACAACTTATGCGCTTTGTGACACATACCGTTTTTATCTTTATTCTGCTGCTAACAGCAGGATGCAGCAATGAGCTGGAAGTGTATGCGCCCTATAAAGAAACACCCGTGATATACTGTGTGCTGGACGGGGGTGCAGACACACAATACGTGCGCGTGTCAAAAACATACCAGATAGAAGGTGAAACTTTTACCGGTGCCAAAGATAGCTTGCTAGGGTATTTCAATGAAGAACTGGACATCAAAATTGCTAATACAGAAACAGGACTTGCAACAAAGTTGATACCCACCCGCATGCAAAAAGATCCGGGCACCTTTAATGTGCGAAATGATGTATATAAAACCACGGAGCCATTCACTCTCACACCCGGAAATTCTTACAGTGTTCAGATAAACATACCGTCAACCGGTAAAACATACACGGCAACTGTTCTGGCTATTGATGCACCATCGGAAGTGATTTTCAGCAAAAACAGCAAACTGGATATAACGAATAATAACCTAACTATAACTAGCGGCAGGTTTGGAAGATTATTCAGCTGCTATATACGCTTCTACTATGAGGTTTGTGACAGTTCCACTCAATCCGGTTGTGTAATCCGTCACCTCGATTATTTTGCCGCACGAAATGTGCTGGCAAACGAAAACAAGCCATTTGAAAGTATCTATATTACACTTCGTGGCAGCGAATGGGTAAATTATCTGCGTAATGAATTGTCAGCCATGCCCGGAAAAAGCTTCAGATATATCCGAACTGATGTAAACTGGGTATCGGGAGGAAAAGACTTTGAACTGGCCTATTACCAATCGTTGCCTTCACTTTTTTTTGTATCAAAATCAACCAATACCAGCAATATACCTGATGCATTGGGCTTTGTAGGCAGTATTTACACCAATCGCATAGAAAATGCATTGGTCGACTCATCGGTTATAAAACTGATTCAATCAATACCAGGTATGCTAAAATAACCCTGCAGTACCTATATTCGCACCGCATGAAAAAATATTTAGGTGCCGTTCTGCTAATTTGCCTTTTTATACAATGTAAAAATGACATTGAGATAAATGCGCCCTGGATAGAAACTCCGGTAGTATTCGGACTGCTTGACCCGAATAGCAATACCCAGTTCATCCGAATTCAAAAAACATATCAGAACTCTATTTCACAAAACACTCAGCAAGGCGCACAGTACCCAGATTCGCTTTATTTTGATACATTAGTTGTAAAAGTTACGTCAACTTCAAACGAAATATTCTCGTTCATTAAAGTTCCGGCTCCTAAAGAATCAGGATTCTTTACAAAAGAAGATGCATTCATTTACACTTCTAATTTTCGTCCGCGTGCCGATGGCCGAGTATACACACTGGAGATTTTTAGCCCACGCACAGGTAAAACATACCGAGGACGCACTTTAATTATGGGAGTAGCTGATACCGCACAGGTACCTTCAGGTTTACCATACAGTATTAGGCTGAGAACCGACTCCACTTCATTTTTTAACGTTAGGTTTAAACCAGGTGTAAATACTTTTGTATATGACATATCAGTAAGGTTGCGCTACACCGAATTCAATGTAAATGGAGACAGTGCTCAGAAAAGTGTGGAGTTTCCCATACTACAAAATTTGCTTACTCGCGACATTAGTACAAATGAATTTACCAGACGTATTGTTTCAGCACCTGAAATGCTGAGTTTCTTCCGCAGCGAATTATTGAACCTCCCTAACGCAACCCGAAAATTCAGAGGAATTGATTATGTATTTGCCGGTGGTTCGCAGGATTTGAAGTTATTTATTGATATAAGCCGCACCCAAAACTCGTTTGTTCAAAACAGGCCCGAATTCAGCAATATAGACGATGGACTAGGTATTTTTTCCAGCCGATCTATGTCAACATTCAGCAACGTAGTTTTGGCCGATAAGGCCAGTTTAGACGCTATCAACAGTCTGCCTGGATTCACCCCCTAATAACTGACAAAGAACTGACAGTTTGTGAAGTTTTAGCCTCATTTCCATCCCTGTACTGACATATTGTATGCTACTGACAGTAGTATATTGATTGGCACTTCAATTGATAAACAAAACGCAATTAACCATTCAATATATGAGCAAAATTATAGGAATAGACTTAGGAACAACCAATTCATGCGTTGCCGTTATGGAAGGCAACGAACCGGTTGTTATTGCCAATAGCGAAGGCCGCAGAACCACACCTTCCATTGTAGCATTTTTAAAAGATGGTGAGCGCAAAATAGGTGATCCCGCCAAACGTCAGGCTGTTACCAACCCGCAGAATACGATTTACTCTATAAAGCGGTTTATGGGACAAAGCTATGATGAGGCGAAGAACGAAATTCCTCGCGTACCGTATAAAGTAGAAAAAGGCGATGGCAACACTCCACGTGTAAATATTGACGGACGCATGTATAGCCCACAGGAATTATCAGCCATGATACTTCAGAAAATGAAAAAAACGGCTGAAGATTACCTCGGTACTGAAGTAAAAGAAGCAGTTATTACTGTGCCTGCTTATTTTAACGATGCACAGCGTCAGGCTACAAAAGAAGCCGGTGAAATAGCCGGTTTGAACGTACGAAGAATCATCAATGAGCCAACAGCAGCAGCACTGGCCTACGGACTTGACAAAAAAGATAAAAAAGACCTGAAAATCGTGGTTTTCGATTGCGGTGGCGGAACGCATGACGTATCCGTACTTGAGTTAGGCGATGGCGTTTTCGAAGTTAAATCAACCGATGGTGACACCCACTTGGGTGGCGATGATTTCGATAACGAGATTATTAACTGGCTAGCTCAGGAGTTTCAGTCAGAAGAAGGAATCGACCTTCGCAAAGACCCTATGGCTCTTCAACGCCTGAAAGAATCAGCTGAAAAAGCCAAAATTGAACTTTCAAGTTCACCACAAACTGAAATTAATTTACCTTATATCACAGCTACGCAAAGCGGCCCGAAACACCTTGTAAAAACATTGACACGTGCCAAGTTCGAGCAGCTGGTAGATAGTCTTATCAAACGTACAATTGAGCCTTGCCGCACTGCTTTAAAAAATGCAGGGTTAAGCACAAGTGATATTGACGATGTTATATTGGTGGGTGGATCTACACGTATTCCGGCTGTACAAAAAGCAGTAGAGGATTTCTTCGGAAAATCGCCATCAAAAGGGGTTAATCCTGACGAAGTAGTGGCCATTGGTGCTGCAATTCAGGGTGGTGTACTTACTGGTGAAGTCAAAGATGTATTACTTTTAGATGTTACCCCCCTTTCACTGGGTATTGAAACTATGGGCGGTGTATTTACCAAATTGATTGATGCCAATACCACCATTCCTACCAAACGCAGCGAAGTATTTTCTACTGCTGCTGATAATCAGCCATCGGTAGAAATACACGTACTGCAAGGCGAACGCCCGATGGCACGCGATAACCGTACCATAGGTCGCTTTCACCTGGATGGCATACCACCGGCACCACGCGGTGTTCCCCAAATTGAAGTAAGCTTTGATGTTGATGCTAACGGTATTATGCATGTTAGCGCCAAAGACAAAGGCACCGGAAAAGAACAAAAGATTCGTATCGAATCTTCAAGCGGACTGAGCAAAGAAGATATCGATAAAATGAAGCGCGAAGCCGAAGCAAATGCTGAAGCCGATAAAAAAGCAAAAGAAGAAGCCGAAAAAGTAAATATGGCCGACAGCTTGATATTCCAGACAGAAAAACAACTGAAAGAATATGGTGAGAAACTTCCAGCTGATAAAAAAGAAGCCATAGAAAAAGCGGTGGCCGAATTGAAGAAAGCACATGAAGCCAAGGATCTGGCTGGTATTGACACACACATGGCCACTTTGAACGAGGCATGGCAGGCAGCATCACAGGATTTATATAATGCAACTCAGCAAGCACAGCCTGAAACCGGTTCAACCGAAAATGCCAATGCAGGCAATTCGGATGCGAATAACGTTCAGGATGTAGAATTTGAAGAAGTAAAATAAGCTTTGGGTATTTTTGATTGTAAAAAAGAGGCGGACATTGTCCGCCTTTTTTTGTAGCATTGGTACCAATTGAATCCACATGATAACCAACAGGATCATTAACGTACTAAGTACCATTCATCCGCTTCGTATCGTTGTCTGCTTTTGGCTTATTGCCAAAATATGGAGTTACAAACTGTGGATGATTTGGCGCCTCTACCCTGTTCTGCCTCCATTCGATTTGCTGGAACACATTCCCGCTTGGTTTCATGCGTGCCTGTTTTTAAACAGCTGCTTGTTACTGCTACTTGTACTTGTAAAACCATCGGATAAACGACTGGTATTACTGCTGGTCATTAATGAATTGGTCAGCTGCATTCTTGATCAAAATCGCTGGCAGCCGTGGCAATACATGTATATACTCATCGCAACTAACTTTTTGCTGGTAAAACAGCCCAGGCATATGCTCCTGATTATTCTGGCATCGATATACTGGTATAGCGGACTGCATAAATTAAATCACAACTTTGTTGAACATATCTGGTTGCAGTGGCTGCATGCAGATGCATGGAAAGCCGGTTTAAAACAATGGGGTACAATTAGCGGCTATCTGGCTGCCTGTATAGAATTTATCGCAGGGTTGGGTTTACTCTTTGTTCGTACACGAAAAATTGCTACGTTCACACTACTGATCATGCATGTATTTATTCTGTTTATGATTGGTCCGCTGGGTAAACATACCAATACAATTGTGTGGCCTTGGAATATAGCTATGATGCTATTGCTTATGTCACTAATTTCAGATGAAAGTTCTATAAAAGCAACCTTCTTTAAATCAGTGTATACCTGCGTGATGATAATACCCGTATGCATTTTACCTGCACTCAGTTTTTTCAATGCCTGGGATAGCTACTTGTCATTCAGCTTGTATTCAGGAAAAGTTCCGCGTGCATACTTGTGCGTTGAACGCATAAATGAAGTACCTGAATTGAAGCGCTACGCAGCTAAATCAGACCGGCTAAATAAATGTAAGGGAACAACATTTATAGCGCTAAACAAATGGTGTATGAGCGAACTAAAAGTAGCGTACTATCCCGAAACAAGAGCATTTAATCAATTGCAACAAAAACTGATTTTGATAAACCCTGATGCAGGCATCACATTGAATTATAGAAACGAATAGGGCAAGAAAAAGCGTATTTGAATTACCAGTTCAATACAAGCTCCTCAACGGCCTTACCGCCAATGATATGCTCATTAACGATGCGTTCTACATCATCAGGCGATACGGGAGCATAAAATACACCATCGGGATATACAACCAATGCAGGGCCAAATTTACATGCATCCAGACAGCCGGCCCTTTGTGCACGTACCGTTCCTTTCAGTCCCTTTTCATTCAATACGTCTCTGAATTTTTGAACCAACTCCATTCCGCGCTGTTCACCACAGCAGGCCTTTCCGGCCTCTTTCTGATTGGTACAAATAAATATGTGTTTTTGAAATTTCATGTTACTTGGTTGTACTATAGCCTAGTACGTTCATCATACTGGTAGCTGTTTGTTCGGGAGCAAACAAGGTAAAATTGTGGGAACCGTCCTCGTTTTTATCAATGATAATATGCTTGGGTGCAGGTACTAAGCAGTGCTGAATACCACCGTATCCGCCCAGCGATTCCTGGTAGGCACCTGTGTGAAAAAATCCCATATACAAGGGTTCATCTTCATTCAACTTTGGTAAAAACACCTGATTGGTATGCGTATCTGAATTATAGAAATCCTGACTGTCGCAGGTTAGTCCACCCAGGTTTATTCTTTGAAACTCTTTATCCCAGTGATTTACGGCCAGTAAAATAAATTTTTGTCCAATGCCCCACGTATCAGGCAGGGTTGTGATGAAAGAACTGTCAATCATGTACCACAGTTCCTTGTCGTTTTGCTGTTTACTGCCTATGATGGAATATAGCGTAGCACCGCTTTCACCTACGGTGAATGATCCAAACTCAGTAAAGATAGTGGGTACCGGAACATTGCGCGAATCACAAATCGTTTTGATGTAATACACAATCTGATCAATCATGTAAGGATAATCATGCTCTACACCCAGTGATGTATAAATGGGCATCCCTCCGCCTATATCCAGAGTATCGAGGTCATCACATTGCTCTTTTAAATCACAGTATACATTGACCAAACGTGTGAGTTCGCTCCAATAATAGGTTGTATCGCGTATACCCGAATTTACAAAAAAGTGAAGCATTTTTAACTTAAAAGCCGGATTATCTTTTATTTTCCTAGCATACAAATCGAGTATCACCTTATGGCTCATTCCAAGTCTGGATGTATAGACCAGAAAACCGGGCTCCTCTTCTGTCGCAATTCGAATACCCAGTTTTACAGGCTGAGTCGCTATGCGCTGCAATTCATCTATTTCCTGTTCGTTATCCAACACACAAATCAGATTTTCAAAACCATTGGCTACCAGTTCATTCATTTTGGTCAGGTACTGCTGCGTTTTATACCCATTGCAAATGATATGCTTATTCTTAGGGAATAGCCCGTTTTGATGGAGATTTGATACCAAGTCGAGATCAAATGCAGATGATGTTTCTATATCAGCATCATTCTTAAGTGCTTCTTCCAGCACAAATGAGAAATGAGAACTCTTGGTGCAATAGCAGTAAGTGTAACCTGCCTTGTAGTCATATTTTTCCATTGCCTGTTCAAACAGGTTGCGGGCTTTGTTGATTTGAGAACCTATTTTAGGTAGATAAGTAAATTTGAGTGGTGTACCATACGTTTGTATCAATCCCATTAAATCAACATCATGAAAATATAGGTGATTATTGCGCACCTCAAACCCATGACGAGGAAAGTAAAAGGTTTGATTAATCAGATCAATGTATTTGTTTTTAACGGGAAGTGACATACGGTAGAATTATTTGCTAAAAGCGCTGCAATGATAGGTATTTCATCAGTTATTTAACAGTGAAATTTTGCGGCAAAATGTATTTGTCAGTTCGGTTTTACCGGCAGAAAATTTTCAGCCAGCATACACCGTACACTGCCTCCGCCATGCTGCTCGATGGTGGAAATATCGAAATACAGAATACGGCTATAGTTCTCAAGTCGCGTGATTTGCTCGGGAGTCAGTGAATCATAAGCAGTTTTGCTCATCAGCAGCAGCTTTTCGTTAGTTGCGTTTTTAACCTGCAGCATATTACCTGCAAATGATTCCATCTGCGCAGCAGTAATAGCAATGATATCCTTTGAAGTTGATTGTACAATGGCTTTACGCTGATCGGGATGTTGAATGCTATCCATGCACACAACCAAAAATTCTTCGCCAACACACATGACAACATTGGTATGGTAAACCGGCACTCCATGCTTATCGGTTGCATTGAACAGCAAAAGTTCGTAGCCCATTTTATTGGCAAACACTTGGGCTACTTCGGCATCTGTACGGGACGAAATGGCCGCATAAGCCAAACGTAAGTCGCGATCGAGAACCAGGCTTCCTGTGCCTTCCAAAAATTTGTTCTCTTTTTCATATGCCGTTAAATCAACCATTTCATACAACTGATAGCGCTCAGATAGTGTATCAAAAATATCCGGCCTTCGCTCGTAGCGTCTGTTTTCAGCCTGCATGGGATAAAGAACTACGGTGCCGTCATCATGTGTCGAAAACCAGTTGTTAGGAAAAATGGAATCGGGTGTATGAGGTTCATCCGTATCATCCGTAATAAACACATTCAATCCTTCGTCACGCAACTTTGATGCCATCTGATTAAACTCGCGCAATGCCCGTTGCTGAACATCCTGTCTGCCACGGTCTGTGTTTTGAAATGTGTTGGTAGAAGCCGTTTGTTCATTAAAAGCAAACGAAATCGGACGAATCATTATCAGGTTTTGAGTAATCTGCGACATAGACAATATGTATTCAGGTCACAAATAAAGGAATAAGCCCGAAAACTTTGCATCAAATGCAAATAGCAGTGATTTCATATGGCTGCATCGGTTTTACTATATTTGCGGTTCACCCTTGTAAACAATGTATGCGTGATGACCGATTTAAACTCATAACCGTAGAAAGCGATTTTGGTGCCGGAAAGGCCGGAGCGGCCTTAGGCCCTCAGGCGTTAATCGAAGAGTTGAAACTTAGAAATTTTGATGCCATTGACGTATACAGCTATGTAAATATTGAACCTCGTTACACAGCACCATCTACCGAAACACCACACGGTAAAAACATTGAAAACATTACTACCTTTCAGCAAAATGTATGCAGAAACATTAGCGAAGTGGTTCAAGTGGGAAAAATTCCGTTTATTTTTTCGGGTGACCATAGCTCGGCTAATGCGCTGATATCGGGAATAAAAGACCATTATGCCAATAGCCGGATAGGTGTCATTTGGATAGATGCCCATGCCGATTTACACAGCCCCTACACCACTCCATCAGGCAATATTCATGGTATGCCTATTGCCGCATTGATGGGCCATGATCACAGAGAGATGGCCAAAAACCAGCCCAAAGAAATTACCAAAAAACTGTGGGACGACCTGAAACGCCTTGGACGCAGGCGCATTACTCCAAAACTGCAAAGCAACGACCTTGTTTTTATTGCACTGCGAAGTACCGAAATGGAGGAAGAACGTATTATCAAAAAAGAAAATATTGCCTGTTACCGTCCTGACGATATTCGTGACTTAGGTATTGAAAATGTGGTAAGCATGACTGTAAATCGTCTACGAAACTGTGAGTACATTTACGTTTCGTTTGATGTGGATTCACTTGATTCATCACTTTCGACCGGCACGGGTACTCCGGTAGAAGACGGATTAAACCTTCATCAGGCCAAATACCTCATGAGCCGATTGCTGCAACTGCCCAATCTCATCGGCTTCGAAATTACTGAGGTCAATCCTGCGATAGATACTGAAAAACCTATGCACAAACTCGTTGCAGATTTGATAACAGATGTATTTAACGAGCTTCGATCGGCTTAAAAAAAAATACCCACAAAACGTCCACATACTTCTGATTTCGTGTTTCATATATGCTTAAACTGTAAATTCACTAAAAAATTTACCGCTTATGTCACATTATGAACCGAAAGAAATGCAATGGCGCAGATTTACCGGTGAGTCGGTAGAGAATGATATTATACAGGAAGTTGAGCTGCTCATTCGCAGGGAAAAAGATGCAGGCAATAACTTGAAGGTATGCATTGGTACCGATTCGCAGGTTACCTGCGAGGTTACTGAATTTGCTACAGTGATTGTATTCGTACGAGAGAAACGCGGTGGATTTATGCTGATAAGCAGCGAAAAAACTCGATATAATTTTACGCTTAAGGAAAGAATGCTTCACGAAGTAGCTCGATCAATTGATATTGCGTACAAGCTTTGTGAGATACTTGATAAATATGATGTCGAACTGGAAGTACATGCCGATATAAATACTAATCCTCAATTCAAGTCGAATACGGCACTTAGTGAAGCCATGGGTTATATTTTGAGTATGGGATTTGTTTTTAAGGCTAAACCTGATGCCTTTGCCAGTTCATATTGTGCCAATAGAATGGTACACTAACCTATAGATATATAAATTTCGAATGCGTTGATCCCTTTAGGGGAAAGCTTCTTCCAAAAGTCGCTAAACTGCGTTCATCGCTTTTTTTTGGCTACGCAGGCTGCAAACACGTTTGCGCTGCTTTGCGGATTAACTGCGTTGATCCCGTTAAGGGGATGGCTTCTTCCAAAAGTCGCTGAACTGCGTTCATCGCTTTTTTATTGGCTACGCAGGCTGCAAACACGTTTGCGCTGCTTTGCCAATAAAAAAGCCGCCAGCATAAGCTGGCGACTTTTGGATGGCGGAGAGAGAGGGATTCGAACCCCCGGACCTGTTACAGTCAATGGTTTTCAAGACCACCGCATTCGACCACTCTGCCATCTCTCCGGGTGCAAAAGTAAAGCCCGCACAGGATTATGCAAAAAAATATTTCAAATCGTGTTTTAATCATTCATGTATAGCCTATTACATCGTACATTCGTACGCTATCATGGCCCTTCATATTTTAAAAACAGGTGATAATAGCCACACCCTTTACAATACTGAGTTGGATGAAACCTATCATTCCAGAAATGGTGCACTACAAGAAAGTCGCCACGTTTTTATTGAAAATGGCCTTCACTTCGCAGCCTCACACACTAATCAACCGATTCATGTGCTTGAAGTAGGTTTCGGAACCGGATTGAACGCCATACTTACTCTTGAATATGCGCTAAAGCATGGCCTGTCTGTAAATTATCATGCTATTGAAACTACCCCGCTATCTTCCGAAATGATTGGGGCACTCGATTACAATCAATTTTTGGATGTGCCGACATCTGCACTATTTTCAGATATGCACACGGCTCCGTGGAACGAACCAATCGAGATTGCACCCGTTTTTAACCTTACCAAACATCTCATCGGTATTCAGGATTTTAATCCGTTAATAAAATATCATCTGGTTTACTTCGATGCATTTGCCCCTGATAAGCAGCCCGAAATGTGGAATCCGGAAATACTGCAAAAAATGTACGATTGCCTAGATACACAAGGTACATGGGTAACATACTCTTCAAAAGGTGAATTAAAACGCAACCTGCGATCTATTGGGTTTAACGTTGAGCGCCTACCGGGCCCACCACGCAAACGACACATGCTAAGAGCTACAAAATGAACAGGCAGATTACTGATTATATCATAGTAGGTCAGGGACTGGCCGGAACAGTTGCTGCTTATTGCCTGATAAAAGCGGGTAAAAAGGTTTTGGTATTTGACGAAAAGCGTGAGTTTACCGCCAGTAAAGTGGCAGCCGGTATGTTCAACCCCATCAACCCGAAACGCATGGTAAAAAACTGGAATGCTGAAATATTCATACCTGAGGCCATTGCTACTTACCGAGAAATAGAACAGTTATTGGGTGTTTCGCTTATTCATGAAATGCCAGTTCACAATGTCTTCGGGTCAGTTAAAGAAGTGAATGATTTTTCAGTTCAGATGGAAAAGCCCGAATTCAATCGGTTTGTGAAAGAACAAGCTGAATCATATCATTCAATCAATGCACCGTTAGGAGCTATTACTGTTAGTCCGGCCGGATGGCTCAATATTCCAGCACTATTAAGTCATTTTTCTGCCTATTTGCAACAACACAATTTACTGATAACCGAAAGACTGCAACACGAACTCATCCAAGTCGAAAACGGACATATTCACTACAAAAATTTTGAAAGTCGTGGAATACTTTTTTGCGAAGGTTACAGGTATAATGAGAATCCTTTTTTTGACAAGCTGCCCTACGAGCCCACAAAAGGTGATGTAATAACTATTCACTGCGAAGGACTACCACACGACAGAATAGTGAAAAGAGGAGTGTATTTGGTTCATTTGGGCGATAATGTTTATAAAGCCGGGGCTACTTACGACAGGTTTAAGTTGAGCGAGGAACCCGATATGCTGGCGAAAGAGCAGTTAATAAATGATTTGAAATCATTGCTCAATGTACCGTTTACGGTTTTGAAACACGAATCGGGTATACGTCCTACTATGCGTGGCCGAAAACCTTTTGTTCTACAGCATCCACGGCATAAGCAGGTGTTTATAATGAACGGTCTTGGATCTAAAGGAGTGATGTTTGCCCCGTATTTTGCAAACATGATGGTAAAACTTATTATGGATTTTGAAGCAATGGATACCGACTATCGAAGTTAAATACCGTACAACTATGAACTGGAATATTGAATGGCTAAGGCTTGACCTTAGATATACATGGAAAATCTCACGCAATGCCAGCGAATTCAAAGAAAATGCAATCATCTCTGTAGCACATGGTGAGTGGATGGGACTGGGAGAAGTAGCACCCAACATACGTTACAACGAAACGCGCGAAACCATACAGAAGGCATTTGATACATTTAAATCGGCAGCGGAAAACCGTATCCACGACCTGCAGGATCTGGAGCAATTGCTGTCAGAACTAAAGCTACCCAATGCCTTGCGGTTTGGAATTGAATCGGCTTTCATACACATGTTGTGCCATGCTGAAAAAACATCAGTATATACGATGCTGAATATAGAAAAGCCTGATGCTCTACCCACGGCCTACTCGTTTCCCATTATGGAAACTGATGAACTCAAATCATTTTATGAAAAAGAGAATCTTTCCAGGTTCCACATGCTTAAAGTGAAAATAAACAGTCAAAATGCCCGACAAACACTGGATACTATAGGTTCATTTGCTGATGCTCCTCTGATTATTGATGCCAACGAATCGTTTCATTCAGCTGATGAGGTGGTTGAATTTATGAATACGCTGAACCACTTGCATGTAGCCTGCATTGAGCAGCCTATGCCATCACACCTGAAAGATGAGTACAAAAAACTGAAACCTCTTTCGCCATACCCGCTTATGGCAGATGAGAGTGTATGCGATGACGCTGATTTTGACGAAATAGCCTTGCAGTTTCATGGTGTGAACATGAAATTAATGAAAGCCGGTGGGTATCTTAACGGATTGCGAATACTGAACGAGGCACGAAAAAGGAATCTGAAAACAATGGTCGGCTGTATGATTGAAACCTCGCTGGGCATTGCTTCGGCCATGAATGTGTGTGCCGGAGTAGATATTGTGGATCTGGATGGTTTTCTGATACTGAAGCATGACCCGTTTACACTGATTAATGAAGAACACGGCTTTTTGAAGTGGCAATAAAACCAAACGGTATTCCACGTGTTTTAAGAATATGGCCAATAAAAAAGATATTGTTGTATGGTGGATACGCAGAGATATTCGGTTGCATGACAATGCAGCATTGTATCATGCATTATGCAGCGGGTATCAGGTACTTCCGGTTTTTGTTTTCGACAAGTCAATACTCGACAAACTGGATGATAAGCAAGATAAACGTGTTGAATTTATACACCAGCAAATTAGCCAACTTAAGGCTGCGCTGCGAGGTATGGAAAGCGATATGTATGTACACTACGGCACACCTGCTGAGGCTTTCAACTTGCTGATGAACGAATTCAATGTGGCACAAGTATATACTAACCGCGATTATGAACCTCACGCCACCAAACGCGACAGTGCTATTGCCGAATTACTCTCCTCGAAAGGTTCAACCATGCACACGTTTAAGGACCAATGCATTTTTGAATATACTGAAATTCTGAAAGACGATGGTAAACCATATACTGTGTTTACACCATATTCTCGTAAGTGGAAAGCCAGACTTACCCCTGCTGCACTCCAACCCTACCCGGTTGAAAAAGAATTGAGTCAGTTATACAAAAATACCGGTAGTGCCTTTCATCTGCCAACACCTGAGTCCATGGGATTCACTTTTACTGGAACAGCATTCCCATCGGTTACCGTTGCGCAATCCATTATCAAAAATTACGATAAAACACGCAACTTTCCTGCTGTACTTGGCACCTCAAGGCTTGGCGTACATTTTCGGTTTGGTACCATAAGCATAAGGGAAAAGGCAGCACGTGCACTGGAATTAAACGAAACATACCTGAATGAACTGATCTGGAGAGATTTTTACATGCAAATACTGGCACATTTCCCAAATGTGGCAACGGGTGCGTTTAAGCCTCAGTACGACAGAATAGAATGGAGAAACAACGAACATGAATTTGAAGCGTGGTGTACAGGTAAAACCGGTTATCCAATTGTAGATGCAGGCATGCGCGAGCTCAACGAAACGGGTTACATGCACAATCGGGTGCGTATGATTGTAGCAAGTTTTTTAACCAAACACTTATTAATTGATTGGCGCTGGGGCGAAGCCTATTTCGCCAAGAAACTGCTTGATTTTGATTTAAGCGCCAACAATGGCGGCTGGCAGTGGGCTGCCGGAAGTGGCACTGATGCTGCACCCTACTTCAGAGTGTTTAATCCGGCTTTACAAACTGAAAAATTTGACCAGCGGTACGAATACATAAAAAAATGGGTACCTGAATTCAACACATCTACCTATCCTCAACCTATTGTGAAACACGAACTGGCACGAGCCCGCTGCCTCGAAACATACAAAAGAGCATTGTCCTAAAGAGTAATTTTACAGCGACATCATTTCTTTGAACTTAACCGACTGTCTGCGGCTTATTTCAACGCGTGTTTGGTCTTTCAACACTATAATAAAACCTCCGTTATAAGACGATTCAATCTTGTTTACATAGGAGAGATTCACAATCTGCTGTCGGTTTGCCCTAAAAAAACGCTTTCCGCCAAGGCGTTCATCAAGTGCATTCAGCGTTTTATGTATAAGTGGCTTGTGTGTATCGAAATAGATGCGGGCATAATTGCCCATGCTTTCAATTAAACGGATATCAGCAAGCTTTACAAACCAACATTTTTCACCATCTCGAATAAATACCTGTTCATCCATGTCGTTCAATATTGGCTGCGACTGGTTTGTAGTAATCATTCGCCTTACACGCTGAACCGCCTCATGCAAGCGCTGTTCAGAAACAGGCTTCAGTATATAGTCGAGTGCGTTAACATCAAAGGCCTGAATAGCAAACTCGTTGTACGCGGTTGTAAAAACCACGTGAGGAACATCAATTAATTCTTCAAGCAAATCAAATCCGGTGCGTTCGGGCATTTCAATATCAAGAAACAATAGATCCGGTTTCAGTTTATCAATCTGTTTCAATGCCTCATCGGCATTGGCCGCCTCGCCTACAACTTCAATATCGGGAATATGCTGAAGAAGCGAGGCCAGACCCTTACGGGCCAATCGTTCATCGTCAATTATAAGTGTCTTTATTTTCATCACTCAGAATTATAAAGCAATACATAAATTAGCTTCCACCTCATTATCATTCCGCTGCAACAAAGTCAGTTCAGCCGTATCTCCATATAGCAACCGAAGCCGCTCAGATAAGTTACTAAGTCCTACACCGTTACCTCTTTCGTGGTTTAACATACCTGAATTGATTACCGAGAGGCGAAGATGTGCTTCATCCTTAGTACACCTAATAGTAATAAACCCACCTAACTTGCTTTTTGAAATACCATGCTTAACTGCATTTTCAACCAGGGTTTGAATAGTAAATGGAGGAATTTGAATATGCCCCAGACCGGAATCCATGAATTGCTGAATGGTTAGCCGTTCATCGAATCGAATCTTCTCTATTTCGAGGTAACTTGAAACAACCTGCATTTCATCGTGTATGGATATCAACTTTTCTTTCCCGTATTTGAGGGTACTGCGCAAAAGCTCGGCAAGTAGAATGATGGCACGCTGTGCCTGCTGAGGATTAACATCTACAAGTGTGCGAATACTGTTTAGGGAATTGAACAGAAAATGAGGATTGAGTTGAGCAACCAGGTGATTGAATGCATTGTCGCGAATGGCCGCTGCCAACTGATATTTTTCTTTTTCCGACTCAAGTGATTTTTCCCAATATTGAAACAAATGATAAATCAATGCCCAAAGCAGAATGTATTTACTCCAGCTGAAAAAGTAATTGAACAGAATAGCGCTGTTTAGCTCAATTTCTCGAAATATGGGATAGGTTATTCGGTCGAGAGGGATATTTATGCCGGCCATACATACCGACATGATAAATACTGCAGCGGCAACTCGAGGTATCAACTGAACGGTGGGAAGATTTAACCAGGCTGAACGTATAAGATACTTGCGATATATATGTGTGATAAAAACTCCCAGAAAAATATTGACGAATCCGTTAACCAGCAACAGAGGATGAAACCCATCTATCAGACTGTAATTAATAAGTTCGAGCATGGTAAACAGCGACCATCCTCCAAACTGGCAAATCCAGTATAGTTGATTTTTACGGCTGAACTCCATCAGGCTTTCGACTTTATCTTCACCAGAACAGGTCCTCCAATAGCTATCTGTGTAGTAGTGAAACGGCACGATAAATTTTTCCTCTGCTTACCGGATGAACAAGCTGAATACTTTTGAACGGATAAACCCAGCAAAAAAATATAAAGTAGAAGTGTTTTCATGGCTATTTTTTATCGAATTTACGGGTATGTAATAAAACATCATAAAAATAAGGTTAAACGGCTACGAAAACTGACAGGCGGTAAATACAAAACATGTGATTACTGTATAATGTGGATAACAGATTCTCACGGTACCTTAAAAAACTCCAAATTTGACTCACCAAAACTAAACCACATGCAAAACCGAACAGCGTTTCCTGCCATCGTTTCTATTTTCTTCTTCTGGGGCTTTATGGCTGCCAGCAATGGCATTTTTATTCCTTTCTGCAAAAACCAATTTAGCTTAACACAATTTCAAAGCCAGCTTATAGATGCTACCTTTTATGGAGGCTACTTTGCGGGGTCGGTATTGCTGTTCATATATACCTACCTAACTAAAAAAGACTTGATTCAACAACTTGGTTATGCCAAATCGTTTGCTGCCGGGCTTATGCTTTCTGCAATGGGTGCTGCTTGTATGGTTCCTTCTCTTCACTCGGGCAATTACAGTTACATACTTGTTTCTTTTTTTGTAATTGCACTCGGATTCAGCATGCAACAAACAGCTGCCAATCCGCTTGTAATTATGCTGGGCGATGAGCGTACAGGGGCACACCGGCTAAATCTGGCAGGTGGTATAAATTCACTGGGCACCACACTTGGACCACTCATCGTAGCTTATTTTCTTTTTGGCAATCTCAATTCAGCGACATCTGTGGCCAGCATGGATAATGTGGCAACGTTATACATCATACTGTCAGTTCTTTTTATTTTACTCGCTGTCTTGCTCAGTCGAATTCAACTTGCAGCAAATACTAAAGCTGCAGAGGATACTTCGTTTTCATTCGAAGCACTAAAATACCCGCAATTGTATATGGGTATGATTGCCATATTTATTTATGTGGGCGTAGAAGTAACCATACAAAGTAATCTGGGTAAATTACTTGAAGAGGCCGAATACGGCAGTTGGACTACCGGAAAAATTGCTCCGCTCATTTCGCTTTACTGGGGTAGCCTAATGATAGGAAGATGGACCGCTGCTTCAGAAGCGATTACACCATCGGCTCGATTTAGAAAATGGTTAATTATCATCTTGCCTGTAGTGGCATATACACTTGTGTATGCTTTCAGTCTCATTAAATCAGCAGGTGATACAGAAATTATACATACACTTTTTCTTCCTTATGCGCTAATGGTAGCACTTATGATTGCCGTAGCCTACTTTACCATTGAAAACGCAGCACATATGCTGTTGTCATTTTCATTAGCCGCAGTATTATGCACCACTGCTGCACTGCTAACCGGTGGACAGTTAAGCTTATTGTTGTTCATCAGCGGTGGTTTATGGTGTTCGGTGATGTGGCCATGCATATTTGCCATCGCTATCAATAACCTGGGACGTTACACCTCGCAGGCTTCAGCATTTCTGATAATGATGATATTAGGTGGTGCTGTTATTCCCCCTTTACAAGGTTACATAGCCGATACCATTCATATAAAAACATCCTATATCATTGCTCCTGTATGTTTTGCTTACCTGGCATTTTATGCCTGGCGTTTTAGGCACATGGCCGGTACCAAGCAGTTACACTGAGCCCAGGTTTCTTTTCAAAACGTCCATTTTTGCCTCTGCATCGGCTTTTTTCTGCCGTTCCTTTTCTACAAGTTCGGGCTTGGCATTGGCAACAAATTTTTGGTTTGACAACTTGGTCTCAACTGATTTCAAGAAACCTTCCAGATATTCCAGCTCTTTTTGCATTTTTTCCCGCTCGGCTGCCTCATCTATTTCAATATTCAGGTGAGCATAAACTTCATCTGTGCCTACCGGTATAAGTACAGCATTTGCCGGAGGCTGATGGGTAAACTGTACAGAACTTAAGCAGGCCAGTTTAGCTAACATGTACTCATTCGTCTTATAAGTTTCAGGCTGTTCCGATTTAATGCTGATTTCAATATGCTCCTTCGGACTCATGCCTTTGGCATTTCTCAATTCACGTATTTTGGTAATACATTCCAATACCACATCCATGTTAGGGTTAGCAGTTTCACCTGAACTATGCGGATATGGAGTTGTACAAATGCTTTCGCCCTGTTTTCTTTCTCTTATATTTTGCCACACCTCTTCGGTAATAAAAGGCATATACGGATGCAACAAACGCATCAATTCGTCCAAAAACTGAATGGCATCGGCATATGCACTTTCATTTATGGGTTCGCCATATGCAGGTTTTATCATTTCGAGATACCACGAGCAGTATTCGTCCCAAATAAGTTTATAAATGCGCATCAACACTTCACTGAGTCGGTATTCTGTATAACCTGCTTCGATGTCGATTAATGCAGCATCCATTTTGTGTCTTAACCATTGTGCAGCTGCACGGTTAGCATTTACAGCTTCGGTCGAAACGAGGTTATCTGCTGTGGTCTGCCACCCTTTTATAAGACGCAAAGCATTCCATATTTTATTGGTAAAGTTGCGGCCCTGCTCTACCAGCGATTCATCGAATAAAATATCATTTCCTGCAGGTGAACAGAGCAACATACCCATCCTTACGCCATCAGCTCCGTACTGCGCAATTAAGTCGAGCGGATCGGGTGAATTGCCCAATGATTTACTCATTTTTCTGCGTTGCTTGTCGCGTACAATACCGGTGTAGTAAACATTGCTGAAGGGTTTTTGTCCGGTCCATTCATAGCCTGCCATAATCATACGCGCCACCCAAAAAAACATAATCTCAGGAGCAGTAACCAAATCATTGGTCGGATAATAATACTTGATATCCTGATTGGCTTTATCTGCAAAACCGTCAAAAACGCTTATAGGCCATAGCCAGGAAGAAAACCAGGTATCAAGCACATCTTCATCCTGTTTAATATCGCCTGATGTGTATGGCTTACCTTTTTGTGCAAACATTAACAAAGCTTCAGCTTCAGTTTTGGCTACCACAAAATCGCCATTGGCAGCATACCACGCTGGTATGCGCTGACCCCACCATAGCTGTCTTGAAATGCACCAATCTTTAATATTTTCAATCCAATGGCGGTAGGTATTTTTCATATTGGATGGATGAAACTTGATATCATCGTTCATAACCGCATCCAGCACCTGCGGATTTTTAGCTATGAACTTACTCATATCCACCCACCACTGCAGCGTGAGACGCGGTTCAATAACAGCACCTGTTCGTTCGCTGGTTCCTACCTGATTTTTATACTCTTCAATTTTATCAATATAACCTGCTTCTTCCAGATCAGCAGCAATCTGCTTACGAACTGCAAATCTGTCTTTACCGATGTAGCGTGAATCTACGGCCTTATCATTCAAAAATCCTTCATCAGTTAAAATATCAATTACCGGCAAATTGTATTTTTTACCCAGTTCGTAATCGTTTTTATCGTGTGCTGGAGTAACTTTCAGGCAACCTGTACCAAATGACGAATCAACATATTCATCTGCTATAACCGGAATTTCGCGTTGAATGAAAGGTACCTTTACAAATTTACCTACAAGATGTGCGAAACGCTCATCAGTAGGATTTACGCATATAGCAGTGTCGGCCAATATTGTCTCAGGACGTGTGGTTGCAATGGTCACATAACCGCTACCATCAGTCAGCTCATAACGGATGTAATGAAGCTTCGACTGAACGTCCTTGTAGATTACTTCCTCGTCACTAAGCGCTGTTTTACCTTGCGGGTCCCAATTAACCATGCGCAGTTCGCGGTAAATCAATCCTTTTTTATAAAGGTCAATAAATACATCAATAACTGCATCACTTAACTTAGGTTCCATAGTGAAGCGCGTACGCTGCCAGTCACAGCTGGCTCCCAGTTTTTCTAGCTGCTTCAGTATGATGCCTCCGTATTTTTCTTTCCATTCCCATGCATACGATAAAAAATCTTCGCGTGTTAAATCAGATTTCTTTATTCCCCGCTCACGAAGCATCTGCACCACTTTAGCTTCTGTAGCAATGGATGCATGATCAGTACCCGGAACCCAGCAAGCATTTTTACCCAGCATACGTGCCCTGCGAACAAGTACATCCTGTATGGTGTTGTTAAGCATGTGCCCCATATGCAATACTCCGGTAACATTTGGCGGTGGTATTACAACTGTAAAAGGCTCACGCGAATCTGGTTCACTGTGAAACAGGTTTTGCTGTAGCCAGTAAGCATACCACTTATCTTCGGTATCGGCTGGCGAGTAGGTTTTGGGTAAATCAACAGGTGTAGTCATACAAATAATGTGGACGAAAATAATGAATGTAAATGAATGCCCGAAGCTATTGTCACGATGATGAGTCTTCGTACTGAATACAAATAGGCAATAGCCAAAAAACCAGTGAATATGCTACTCCCAGCTGGGTTTCGAGCATGGGTTCGGTTTGAAACGAAACCAGCAATACCAGCAGCTGAGCGGCTAACAGCCTGGGCAATCGCTTTAAATAAAGAATTGGATAAAAGAAAAAGCATGTAAACAACATCATTCCCAAAATACCAGAAGCTGCCAGGTAATACAAAAACTGATTATGTGCAATGATGGGCACTTCTACTTCGGGATGCCGCTGCTGAAATGCCCTCGTATTTAAGTCGCTGTAGTCGCCTATTCCACATCCCATAATTGGATTTTGCTTAGCCAAATCAAAAGCGATATGATACGAAGCCAGACGTTTACCAATGGAGTTGTGATTCAGATTTCTTCCCTGCCCATACTGATTTAGCTCCTCGACTGTAATTGAAATTTTATTTCGAATGGTAGGAGTAAACCAGGCTGCAGTCAGCGCGACACAAGCTATCGCGGCAGTAGCGACCAAAACTTTAGCCTTATGAACAGAGTTCAGAATACGGCTGATTAATTCAAAAGACACCAGTGTGTAGAAAGCAAAAAGCCCGCTTCTTACCGAATAAACATGAGTAAATACAACCAGCAAAAGCAAACAAGTCATCAACAAGATGCGGAATGAATCCTGCCTGTGGATGTATAATAAATAATAGGCTGCATAAGCAGCAAAAGCTATCATAATGCTTAGCCTTATATGACTGATGGGACCAGGCATTACATTCGACTGAGCGTATAGTAAGTCGAACGCCTCTTTATTCAGCAAATAACGTATAAACATTACCAGACTGACCACCGCCATAAGTACCACATAATACACAAGTATAATTCGCATGTATTTTGTACTGACAGGGCTACTGCGCAAAGCTACCAGAGGTAAAAGGATGAAAGGTATTTTTATACCTATTCGCTCCCACAGGTACGATGTATTTTCAGAATGAAGGAACTGTATTCCATAAAGCACTATAAATCCTGATGCCATAAAAAGCAGCGTACGTGATGAAAATACTGAAAGCCTGCTTTTTGTAATTATGGAATCATATAGTAAAATCAACGCTAGTAATATCATGGCAATACTGAGCATGGCGCGTGCAACATCTGCCATCAGAAGCGATGTAATTATAAGGCACCAGGCACCTGCTTTTACCATTTGCAGTTTTTCACTCATTGCGGTTGTAATGTACTAAAAAAGCCCTACAAACAATGTTTGCAGGGCTTTTCAATGTTATTGCTGAATTATCAGCTTCTTTTTTCTTTGATTTTGGCTTTTTTACCCTTTACATCACGCAGGTAGAATATACGTGCTCTGCGAACTTTTCCTTGACTTACCAGCTCAACTTTGTCAATATTTTGGCTGAAAAGTGGAAAAATACGCTCAACACCTACACCGTTTGAAATTTTACGTACGGTAAATGTGCTGCTTAGTCCGCTGTTTCTTCTTTGTATAACAACGCCCTGATATTGCTGAATGCGTTCTTTGCTACCTTCTTTAATTTTATAATATACGTTTACAGTATCGCCTGCATTGAATGCGGGGTGGCTTTTGCCTTGTGTAAACTCACTTTCTATCAGCTTTATAGCATCTACAGCGTTCATAACTTAACAATATTAGTTTTTGAAAAATGGACTGCGAAAATAGGCTTTTGCTGATAATGCACAAAAATTCTTTTAAAAATATTCATGTTATTCATCTGCCAAATCGGGCCTACGCATACGTGTTCTTAAAACAGACTGCTCGTGCCTCCATTCAGCAATGCGTTCGGTATGTCCAGTTAATAGTATCTCCGGCACCTTCCAGCCTTTGTATTCGGCAGGTCTTGTATACACAGGCGCACTAATCAAACCGTCCTGAAATGAGTCTGATAAGGCAGAAGTTTCATCGCTGAGAACACCGGGAATTAACCGAATCAAGGCATCTACCACAACGGCAGCGGCCAATTCACCTCCGGTAAGCACATAATTTCCGATAGAAATTTCACGTGTAATCAAGTGTTCGCGCACCCGTTCATCTACGCCCTTGTAATGTCCGCATAAAAACATGAGGTTTTTTTTGGTTGAAAGGTGGTTGGCCAATTTCTGATCGAATAATTCACCATCCGGGCTCAGGTAAATGATTTCGTCAAACTGACGGCTACGCTTTACATGCTCCATGCATAAATCAATAGGTTCAATCTGCATGACCATGCCGGCACCGCCACCAAACGCATAATCGTCAACCGTGCGGTGTTTGTTGGTTGAAAATTCCCTTATATCATGCATATCAATCGTAACAAGACCTTTTTGAATCGCACGCTTTACAATGGATTCGCTGAACGGACCTTTAAAATATTCGGGGAATAGCGTAAGAATATCAATATTCATGGTCAAACTGATAATAGTCCATCCGGTAAACTGAGATGAAGAGTTTTGGTACGGTGATTCATACCCGTAATAAATTCATCAACAACAGGTATCAACACTTCTTTGCCACCACTGTGTGTTCGAATTAATAGCTGGTAGGGCATTTCTATCAGTTCTTCTACTAGCCCGATTTCTCCAAGTTTGTCATCAAATAGCATGTAGCCGGCAATGTCAGAAGCTTTATTTACACCCCTGCTCGGTTTGTGTTTAGCAGAAAGCAATGTATAACCTACAAGTTCTTCGGCCTGTGTAGTTGATTCAATTCCTGATAACTTACAAATAACCTGATTATTGTGTAAGGGATGTATAGCCTCAACTTTAAAAGGAACGGGCTTCCCTTGAATTTCAAGAAAAGCCCAATCCTTTAGTTTTACTGTAGTTTCCAGTTTTAATTCGCCTTTGTTGCCGTGTGTTTTAAGTACGTAGCCGATTTCTGTAAAATGACTTCTGTCAATCGACTTCATAGCATACAGGCTTACTCAGCAGGCGTTTCTGCTGTTTCGGCTCCTGTTTCAGCAACTTCGGGTATTTCAGTTGCTTCTGTTGCACCGGCTTCAACTTCAGCAGCAGCGATGTTAGCAGCAGCCAATTTCTCGGCAAGCTTAGCTGCGCGGGCTTCTTTCACTTTTGCTTCTTCAGCCAATAGGGCAGCCGCTTTCTCACTTAACGATTTTTTGAAGTTCTCGCTGTGAACTGCTACTTTGTTGTTTTTAGCTTCAAGCCATTGTGTAAATTTTGATTCAGCCTGCTCAACGGTAAGTGCGCCTTTGCGCACACCTACTGCTAGGTGTTTTTTGTACATGGCTCCTTTATACGAAAGGATAGCACGACATGTATCTGAAGGCTGTGCTCCTTTTTCGAGCCAGGCAACAGCTTTGTCTACATCCAATTCGATAGTTGCGGGAACGGTTTGTGGTTTGTAGTAACCAATGTTCTCAATGAACTTACCATCCCTCGGAGCACGTGAATCCGCCACCACTATGTGGTAATAAGGTGCTTTTTTGCGTCCATGACGCTGTAATCTGATTTTTACTGACATAAATTGTTTAATTTAATCCTGTGAGGTCTCCATGTCTCGCAGGGGCGGCAAATATGGCAATATTCTCTTAATTATCAAAGCGAAGTATACAATAAATTAGTACCACATGCTGACAGATAATTATTTAAGCACCTCAAAATTACATAAACCCAAGTTGCAACTTGGCGCTTTCGCTCATCAAATCTTGTGTCCACGGAGGCTCAAAAACCACCTTCACTTCTACTCCTTTTACTCCTTCCATGGCTCCTAATTTCTGCTTAATTTCTTCGGGCATGCTTTGGGCAGCTGGGCAAAAAGGCGATGTAAGCGACATGATGATTTCAATATTCAAATCGTTGCTTACGTTTACTTCATAGATCAAACCCAATTCATAAATATTTACAGGAATTTCAGGGTCATACACCGTTTGCAAAACCTGTATAGCCTCATTTTGAACATCAACAAAGGTTCGCAGGGGTTTGGTGGGCTCTATATTTGTTTCTTTTTCTGTCATGGGTATTATTTAACCACAAAGTACAAACTGTATTCTAAGAGTTTCCGTGTTGCTGATACAAGGTAGCGAATGCTTTCATTTTTTGTATCATGGCGGTAAATCCGTTGCTTCTTTGTGTACCTATCATGCGGCTCATGCCAATTTTATCTATAAAATACAATTCAGTGCTTAAAATAGTTTCAGGAGTTTGGTTGTTCCATATACTCCACAGCAAATAAAGTAAACCTTTGGTGATTTCGGTATTGCTGTCTACCTCAAATTGCACTTTTCCATCTTTAAATTTAGGAAACACCCATACTTTGCTTTGACAGCCTTTTACAATAAACTCTTCAATCTTGTGTTCTTCAGGCATGGCCGGAAGCTTTTTGCCCAAATCCATCAGGTACATCAGGGTTTGCTCCATGTCGCCTTCAAACAGGGAGAAGTTTTCTATGATTTCGTTTTGTATATCGGTTGGGGTGGACATCTGCTTCGTATTAAGTGTTCATTTAGCTAATTTTCTAAGCGATTCTATCAATATATCCACTTCTTCAATTGTATTGTATACCGCAAAAGATGCACGTACAGTTCCATCCAATCCAAAACATTGCATCAGGGGTTGTGTGCAGTGGTGACCGGTGCGTACAGCAATACCTTTTGCATCCAGCATCATCCCGACATCAAAATGGTGCATGTTGGTTAGCACAAACGATTGAACAGATACTTTTTGCGAAGCGGTTCCAACCAATTTTAATCCATGTATTTCATTTATTCCGTTTACAAAATGACGCAATAACTCGTCTTCATGTTTTGCAATGGCAGGTTTGCCCAGTTCATTCACAAAATCAAGTGCATATTTAAAAGCAATTACATCGGCAATATTGGGTGTACCAGCCTCAAACTTAAAAGGTATTTCGTTGTACGTAGTTTTGGCAAAGGTCACTTCTTTTATCATCTCTCCCCCACCCTGGTATGGCGGCATGGCATCCAATAATTCGCGTTTGCCATACAAAACACCCACTCCGGTTGGCCCATAAAGTTTGTGAGATGAAATGGTTAAGAAATCGCAATCCAGTGCCTGCACATCTACCTCCAGATGCGAGCATGCTTGTGCCCCATCCAGCAATACTTTTGCACTAACAGCATGTGCTTTTTCAATTATTTCTTTAACAGGATTAATTGTTCCCAACGCATTGCTTACCCAGACGCAGGCTACCATTTTGGTTTTGGGTGAAAGAAGCTTCTCAAACTCATCCATCAGCAACTCGCCTGCATCGTTTATTGGAATTACTTTCAGTATGGCACCTTTCTCTTCACAAATCATTTGCCAGGGTACAATATTACTGTGATGCTCCATGGTGGTAATAACCACTTCATCACCAGCCTGCAGGAACTTTCTGCCCCATGATTGTGCTACCAGATTAATGCTTTCTGTTACACCTTTGGTAAATATGCATTCAGCGTCCTCCTTGGCATTGATGAATTGCTGAATGGCTTTGCGGGTTTGTTCAAAATATTCAGTAGAGCGTGATGCCAATGTATGCGCAGCACGGTGTATGTTGGCGTTATCCAATGTGTAATACTTGTTCAATGCATCTATTACACGTTGTGGTTTTTGGGTAGTAGCGGCATTATCAAAATACACTAAGGGTTTGCCGTTTACTTGCTGGTGAAGTATTGGGAATTGAGAGCGGATGTTGTTTATGTTAAGCACAGCTTTAATTCAGATTACACGAATTTCAGAGTTTTACTTGATGAAACGTTTATAGTTAAGTGATTTTTCTCCGAAGTTGATTAATAGACCTACTTTTAAGTTTGATGCTTTTAAATAGTTTACCACTTGACTATGATTTGCTTTTACAAGAAATTCCTGCGCTTTCAGTTCGAATACCACCTCATCATAGACAATAAAATCGGCAATATATCTTCTACTTAGTCGCTCGCCTTTGTAATAAATCTGATAAGGCACTTCTCTTTTATAAGGTATTCCAAGTAAGTTAAACTCAACTTCCAATGCATCCTGATAAACAGCTTCTAGAAACCCATTACCTAATTCATTAAACACATTCATACCTGCGCCAATAATCTTATATGTTTCGTCCTTAAACGGAAACTTTTCATACGCTCCTATCGGCTCTTCTACTATCAGCATAAGTCAATCTGTGTAATCTGATAATCTGTGGCAATCTGTGTTTAAATCTTCTTTTCTATCTGCTCTTCCAGTATGGCTACCAATTCAGGGATCTTTATTTTTTCGGCAATGTCATCTGCAAACGCGTTCAATAATAATTTGCGTGCTACATTCTCGGGAATACCGCGGCTTCGCATATAAAACATCGGCTCTTCATCCAATTGGCCAACCGTGGCTCCGTGTGTACATTTCACATCATCAGCAAAAATTTCCAGTTGGGGCTTGGTGTTCACGGTAGCTTCATCACTTAACAAAATATTCTGGTTGCGCTGGTATGCATTGGTTTTTTGTGCATCCAAATGAACCATGATTTTACCATTAAACACTGCCGTAGATTTATCTTTTAAAATTCCTTTATACTTTTCATCACTGAAACAGTTCGGCTTGGCATGGTCTACGCGTGTATGATTATCTACAAACTGATTGCCGTCCAGCAAATACAAACCATACAGCAAGGTATTGCAGTTCTCGCCATTCATGTAGAAGTGCAGGTTGTTGCGTACAAACTTTCCATCCAGTGTAAGTGTAACCTGGTTGATATGGGTATTGCCTTCCTGAAATACTTGTGTGTAATTATTTTGGTAATGCTCGCCTAGCAAGCGTTGCAGCTTGTAGTGCTCAAGGCTTGCGTTTTCGCCTACATATACCTCATTCACAATATTGCAAAAAGAAGCATGATTGCCTAATGCAAAAAATGATTCAATAACCGTTGCTGCTGCATTTTTCTCTACCACTATGAGGTTACGTGGTTGGTTCAATACATTTACTTCGCTTGCATCTGAAATATTGGTGATGATAATCGGATAAGCTGTTTGCTTACCTTCAGGCACATAGATAAATGCGCCATCGCTCATCAGCGCAGTGTTCATGGCATTCAACGCTATACCTTCAACGGTAGCATACTTGCCAAAATGCTTACTAAACATATCAGCATGTGCAATTCGGGCAGATGCCAGATTGGTAATTATAATGCCTGCATCCTCAGGTTCAATTTGAGTTAGTGTGGCTTCAAACGAGCCATTGATAAACACCAGTCGGTTAGCCTTAAGCGTTTGTACGATATTTTGTGTGTAGTAATTTCTTGCCGCCTCCGTATGCAAGCACGAAGCCTGAAAAGGAATATCGTTTATGAATTTCAGGTTGGTGTATTTCCACTCTTCATGCTTAATGGTGGGTATACCCAGTTTCTGTAACTCAACGAAAGCGCTCTCGCGTTGTTGAGCAAATGTACTGGTATCTGCCTGTGCGCGGTAGTGTTCAAAATCTTTATTTAATATTTCGATGGTGCTCATAAAAACCTGTTCTGTTAAATTATTGAGCTGCCTCTACTTCAGCTTTGATCCAATCGTAGCCTTTTACTTCCAATTCTTTTGCCAGGCTCGCATCACCGCTCTTCACAATGCGTCCTTTGTATAATACATGCACAAAATCAGGCACGATGTAGTCAAGTAATCGCTGGTAGTGGGTTATCACCACAAATGAGCGGTCTTTGTTACGCAATTTGTTTACTCCGTTTGACACCAAACGCAGTGCATCGATATCTAGACCTGAATCGGTTTCGTCCATAATGGCCAATTTGGGCTCAAGCATAGCCATTTGAAACACTTCATTGCGTTTTTTCTCCCCACCGCTAAAACCTTCGTTCAATGAGCGTGATGTTAACGACTTGTCCATTTCCATCAATTCCATTTTCTCGCGCATAAACTTTAAAAAATCAGTTGCCTCCATAGGCTCCAGTCCTTTGTATTTGCGGGTTTCGTTGATGGCAGTTTTTAAAAAGTTGGTGGTGCTTACACCTGGAATTTCAACTGGATATTGAAACGCCAGAAAAACTCCTTCGCGGGCACGGTCTTCAGGCGACATTTCCAGCAGGTTTTTGCCTTCAAAAATCACTTCGCCATAGGTAACTTCATAATCAGCACGGCCGGCCAGCACAGATGATAAGGTACTTTTACCTGCTCCGTTAGGTCCCATGATGGCGTGCACTTCTCCGGGGTTTACAGTAAGGTTTATTCCGTTGAGGATTTTTTTACCTTCAATTTCGGCCTTTAAATTTCTTATTTCTAACATGGTCGTTTATTTAGTTCGAAGTTCTGAGTTCGAAGTTTTGAGTTCGAAGTTCGAAGTTCTGAGTTCGAAGTTGGTTTATATATTATTTCTTTTTGTGTCCTTTTAGTGGTGAGTTTTGAAGATAATTCATCATACCAGCAATAAGCTTTACAATTTCTTCTGCTTCGTTGTTTAGGTGTTCGAATTCTGCCAACGATATGTAATCAATACGGCTGGCAATTATTAGTTGTGTTTTCAGTTCATACAATGAACCTTTTGCAATTGATAAGAAGTTATTGAATTCTGCGTTTCCGCCTCTTCCGTATCCTTCAGCAATATTGGATGCTGCCGATACTGCCGCTCTACGAATTTGGTCACGAAAGCTAAAATCTTTTAGTAGTTGAGCATTTGTGAGCGTGTAAATCTCAACAGACAAATCAATCGCTTTTTGCCACATGATAAGATCTTCTAACTTTTCTATTTTACTCATACAGTTTTTACTCTAATAACTTCGAACTATGAACTTCGAACTATTATCCAACACTTCCTTCCAAACTAACCGCCAGCAATTTTTGCGCTTCCACAGCAAACTCCATAGGTAATTGGTTCAATACCTCGCGGCAAAAACCATTTACAATTAAGCTAATAGCTTCTTCGGTGCCGATGCCTCGCTGGTTACAATAGAATATTTGGTCTTCACCAATTTTAGATGTACTGGCTTCGTGCTCAACCATTGCTGTTTTATTGTTAATCTCAATATATGGGAACGTATGTGCACCGCAACGATCGCCAATAAGCATACTGTCGCACTGAGTGTAATTCCTTGCGGCATCAGCCTTTTTGGCAACTTTAACCAATCCTCTGTAAGTATTGTGTGACTTGCCGGCCGAGATACCTTTAGACACAATACGGCTGCGTGTATTTTTACCGATATGAATCATTTTGGTGCCGGTATCTGCTACCTGCATATTGTTGGTTACTGCTACAGAAAAGAATTCTCCTATTGAATGATCGCCTTTAAGAATACAACTCGGATATTTCCAGGTAATGGCGCTACCTGTTTCAACCTGTGTCCAACTGATTTTGGCATTGGCACCTTCGCAGCTTCCGCGCTTGGTTACAAAATTATAAATACCACCGTTGCCGTCTTTATCGCCCGGATACCAGTTTTGAACGGTGCTGTATTTAATTTCGGCATTTTCCATAGCTATCAATTCCACCACTGCAGCGTGCAATTGGTTTTCATCGCGCATGGGTGCAGTACAACCCTCCAAATAACTCACATATGAAGCATCATCGGCTACAATCAGTGTGCGTTCAAATTGGCCTGTATTTTCGGCATTGATGCGGAAATAGGTAGAAAGCTCCATTGGGCAACGCACTCCTTTGGGAATGTATACAAATGAACCATCGCTGAATACGGCTGAGTTTAGTGCAGCAAAGTAGTTATCTGTATAAGGCACTACTGAACCTATGTATTTTTTTACCAATTCAGGGTATTCGTGCATAGCTTCGCTGATACTGCAAAAGATGACACCTTTTTCCTTGAGTTGTTCTTTAAATGTGGTGGCAATGGAAACGGAATCAAATACGGCATCAACAGCCACACCCGTTAGGCGTTTTTGCTCCTGCAGGCTTATTCCCAGTTTCTCAAAGGTTTTGAGCAACTCAGGGTCTACTTCATCCAGGCTGTTCAGTTTTTTCTTTTCCTTGGGAGCTGCATAAAAAATAATATCCTGATAATTGGGTTTGGTATATTTGAAGTTCTGCCAGTCGGGCTCCTCCATTTTTAACCAATGGCGGTAAGCCTTCAGACGCCATTCGAGCATCCATTGCGGCTCGTTCTTTTTGTTAGAAATGAATCGAACGATATCCTCGTTCAGCCCTTTGGGAGCCATTTCCATTTCAATATCGGTGGTAAATCCGTACTTATATTCCTGACTTACAACCTGTTCAATGATATCTGTATTTTCTTGTTCCGACATATTAATTAAGGCGTGCGAAGGTAGGCAATTAATTTGTATTTAGTCTAAATTAGAACAGAGAACCTTCAAAAATGTTTGAATAGCGCGCAATGCACTATATGACGTTTATGTAGGGTTCGAAAAGATCCTATTTTCAGCATCTTCATCTGTATTTTCAATGTGCGATTCTTGCTCCCCACCGCAGCAGGGCATCACATTTTGCTTACATACTTTACACTGATAATGGCCGTGTATATAGTCGAAACCGGCAGGGCTGTTACAATACGGACAGATTTCAAAACCAAACTGCATGAACTGACAAACTTAAAAGATTCGTACGGTTTTTACATAGCGCTTTTTGTAGTAGGGCGAATCTGCTTTATCGGTGCGCACTCCTTCGCTGCTACTTGAATGTATAAACTGTACCGGCTCTCCTTTGCCTGAAATAATTATTCCTACATGGCCAATACGCCTGCTTCTCATATTGCGGCCTCTAAATAATATCAAATCACCCTTTCGGGCATTACGAAGATTCACTTCATATCCTACAAGTCCCTGTCCGGCTGATGTATGAGGCAGCTTTATTCCAAATTTATGAAATACAATCATGGTAAACCCGGAGCAGTCAAATCCTTTTGCGCCCGTGCCGCCTCTTCGGTAGCGTTTCCCGGAAAAACTTTGTGCGTAAGCAATTATACTGTCTGCCAGTGTTGCTGATACTAATTTACCACTTGATGTTGATGTCGCAAGTGTATCGGTATATGCAGTATCAGTTACCGTTAATAAGGTATCTTTAATGCCTTGCGCACCTGCAATACAATTAGTTACAAACACAAACCATATAGTCAAAAGTATCCTCAAGGTGCACCGGTTTTCTGCACAAGGTAAAAAACACAGCAAAAGCGAGTACAAAAACATGGCATTTTTACTCTTATAATTATGATATACAGGACAATAAATTTAAAAAAGGGGTGTTCAGGCACTTTACAAGCGCCAATAAATACCCTACATTTGCGTTCCATTCAATCATGAGCCTGAAAAAATTTATACTATTTACCATCATAACAGCAACCGTATCGGGGTGCAGCAAGTACCAAAAATCGTTGAAAAACCCTGACCCGAACAAGAAGTTGGAAATGGCTCAATTTTACTACAACAAAAAAGACTATTACCGCGCTGCCACCTTGTTCGAGCAATTACAGGATAACTTTTCGGGAACTACTCAGGCTGAAAAAATCATGTATTACAGTGCCTATTGTAATTACGCCTTGAAAAACTTTGCCCTTGCAGGATTTCAGTTTAAGGCCTACTTCGAAAATTTTCCTACAGGAGAATGGGCTGAAGAAAGTTTTTATATGAGTGCCTACTGCCAATACCTGGAATCCCAACCCGTATATCTTGATCAAACCGATACATTCAAGGCCATTGAAAGTATCAAGTTATTTGTAAATGTATACCCTGATAGCAAGTACATACCTGAATGCAACAATATTCTGGATAAACTTAGAGCAAAGCTCTCACAAAAGGCATATAGTAACGCAAAACTATATTTTGATATTTCTGAATATAAAAGTGCTATCGTAGCTATTGAAAATACGTTGCGTGATTATCCAGAAATAGCTCAACATGAAGAATTGGAGTACCTATTGGTAAAATCACATTTCCTATTGGCCGAAAATAGTATTGAAGAAAAGAAAGCCGAACGTTATACAAATACACTCACAGCTTTAGAAGAATTTGTTGCAAACAACCGTGAAAGCAAATACTTGACTGAGTTAAATACTATTGCACTTAAAAGTCAGAAAGAACTCTCAAAAATTAAAAATCAAATCAATCCATAATCATATGTTAAGTAAAGACCACCAAAATGCACCTACTACCACAGTGGTGCGCGACCTGAAAAAGCTGGAAGACAAAACCGGCAACATTTATGAATCTATTGCTATTGTTTCTAAACGTGCCAATCAGATTTCGGCCAACATGAAGGAAGAACTGCACAACAAACTGCAGGAATTTGCCAATGACAGCGATACGCTGGAAGAGGTGTTTGAAAACCGCGAGCAAATTGAAATTTCATCGTACTACGAGCGATTGCCAAAAGCTACTCTTATTGCAACAGAAGAATTTCTGCAAGGCAAAGTATATCACCGCAATCCCGCAAAAGAAAAACAACCCTAGTCGCTTGAAGATTAATGCTTAAGGGCAAGAAAATTCTTCTTGGTGTTACAGGTGGCATTGCAGCCTACAAAACGGCTGGTTTGGTAAGATTGCTTGTAAAACAAGGTGCTCAGGTACGTGTACTAATGACGCCTGATGCGCATGCTTTTGTTACTCCGCTGACATTGTCAACGCTTAGTAAACATGAAGTGCTTACCGAGATGTATAACAAATCAGATGGCACCTGGAATAATCATGTTGAATTGGCCAAATGGGCAGATTTTTTTGTGATTGCACCGGCCACTGCCAATACACTGGCGAAAATGGCTCATGGCATTTGCGACAATCTGGTACTGGCCTGCTACCTGTCGGCTACTTGTTCTGTATTTGTTGCACCTGCCATGGATTTGGATATGTATGCCCATGCTGCAACTCAAAATAATCTGAACACACTGCGCACCTTCGGCACTATTGTATTACCAGTTGGCGAAGGCGAACTGGCAAGTGGACTAAACGGTGCCGGACGCATGCTGGAACCTGAAGAAATAACTGCGTTTATTTCTGATTTTTTCCTCGCCACACAAAAGCTAAAAAATAAGCGTGTGCTGGTAACTGCCGGACCTACACACGAAAGTATAGATCCTGTTCGGTTTATTGGAAACCACTCGAGCGGAAAAATGGGCTTTGCAGTAGCTCATGAATTTGCCAGGCATGGCGCACTCGTTACCTTAATATCAGGTCCGACCGATTTGCAGGAGCATCACCCAAACATCAAGCGATTAAATGTTACATCAGCTGATGAAATGTACAATAAAACCATTGCACAATTTGGCAAATGTGATATAGCTGTGATGAGTGCTGCTGTGGCCGATTACACCCCTGAAAAGGTATCCATTACTAAAATTAAAAAAAGCGGAAACGAACTACATCTGAAACTTAAAAAAACGAAGGATATTCTCGCTGAATTGGGCAAAAAGAAGAAATCTAAGCAAATTCTTGTAGGCTTTGCACTAGAAACCGATAATGAATTGGCGAATGCCAAAGAAAAAATGAGCAGAAAAAATCTGGACTTCATAGTGTTGAATTCGCTAAAGAGCAAGGGTGCAGGTTTCGGTCACGACACCAATAAAATTTCCATAATTGAACGCAGCGGCAAAGTCATTCCGTTTAAGCTAAAGTCAAAAACAGAAGTTGCCCGCGACATCGTTAGTAAGGTCATTGAACTGGCAAATGCGTAAATTATTTTCATTTTTGGTCCTGAGCATCCTAAGCAGTGCCTCTTTTGCACAGGAATTGCTATGTACAGTAACCATACTCGACAATCAGATACAATTATCTGATAAAAGGATTTTCCGTACACTGGAACAAACACTCAGCAATTTCATGAGTACCACCAAGTGGACTGAAGAAAAATATGAACCCAATGAACGCATTGAATGCAACATCCAAATTATACTGACCAGCTATGATCCAAAAACCAATGCGTATGCAGGAAGTGCACAGGTTCAAAGCCGTAGACCCGTGTTCGGCAGTGGTTACAATACGTTGGTATTTAATATCAATGATGAAAACTGGTCATTTACCTTCAGCGAGTTTGAACCGTTATTGTTCAACGAAAACAGTTTTACTTCCAATCTGGTGGCCTTAATGTCTTTTTACGCATATTATATTATAGGTATCGACTTCGAAACCTTTGCCCCGATGGGCGGAACGCCATACTTTAACAAAGCCCTGCAAATAGCCAATAATGCGCAACCCAATGCAGGCGCAGGATGGCAGCCTTTTGAACGAAACATCCGCTCACGCTACAACCTCATTGACAATATCATCAATGAGCGCTTCAAACCCTTGCGTGATGCTTATTACAAATACCACCGCGAAGGATTGGACATGATGACTAAAGATCCTGAAAAAGCTCGTAAAGCCATAGTCAGCAGCCTTGAATTAATACAAAAAGTATTCAAAATTGCACCGAATACTGTGTTGTTGCTCGTATTTTTTGAATCTAAGTCAGATGAGCTGGTCCAGATTTTCAAAGGTGCTCCGCAAAACGAAAAGCCCAAGGTACTTTCATTGCTCAATGAAATAAACATAGCCAACGCTAATAAATACGAGAAAATCAAGAACTAAACCTCTTAGATGTTCAGACTTTAGAAACTGTGTAAAAATACTTATTCACGTTTCAATACTAGCTTATCAGAATGCATAAATTTGAGCCGACATGTTGCAATCGCTGTACATAAAGAATTACGCCATTATTGAGGAAGCCAATATTCCCTTTCATCCCAAATTGAATATCATTACCGGAGAAACCGGTGCAGGTAAATCAATATTGATGGGTGCGCTGGGCCTTATACTGGGCGAACGTGCCGAAACCAAAGTGCTGCATCAAGCTTCTGAAAAATGTGTTGTAGAAGGCACCTTCGATATACGTTTGTACAAACTGCAAAGCTATTTCGAACAAAATGGACTAGACTACGACAGCACGTGCATTATTCGCAGGGAAATTGCCGGTAACGGGAAGTCACGTGCATTTATTAACGACACACCTGTGTCACTTCAACAATTGAAAGAGTTGGGAAGCAATCTGGTCGACATCGTTTCACAAAATCAAACACTGGAACTGAATAACCGACAGTTTCAGCTAGAGGTGCTTGATGCATTTGCCGAAACAAACGATGTGCTGGCGCAGTATAAACATACATATACAGAATGGCGCAGGACCACCAAGTTGCTGGATGAACTTACTGCACGCGAAATGCAGGCCAGAAAGGATGAAGACTACATAAAATTTATCCTACAGGAACTGAGTGAAGCCAAATTGATACCTGGCGAAATGCCGCTGCTTGAACAGCAACTTGAAATATTAAGCCATGCCGAGCAAATAAAGATGGCAGCAGCGCAATGTGCAGGTGCACTAACAAACAATGAACAAAGCGTTGCAGATGTACTGAGCGGGTTAAAACAACAGCTAACACCCGTAGCCAAGCACCACAGCGGTATTCAAAATCTGGCCAATCGTATACAAAGTACATTGATAGAACTTAAAGATATATCGGATGAACTGGAACAAATTGCGGAGAAAACTGAAGCTGATCCGCAAAAGCTGGCACATACCGAAGAACGGTTACAACTGTTATTTAACCTACAGAAAAAGCACCATACCCAAACGACAGATGAGCTTATAACCCTTCAAAACAAACTGGAAATTGAATTGCAATCAATAGGAAGCCTTCAAAACGAACTTATTCAAATTCAAAAAGAAAAAGAAACGTATGAAACAGAACTTGCACAGAAAGCACAACAGCTTTCTGACAAACGCAAGCAGGCTGTTAGCAAAATGGAAAAGGCTGTAAAACAATTGCTCAAACAGGTTCAAATGCCCGATGCCGTGCTGGAAATTCAGCTGACTGCAACAAGTGCATTTACCGAAAGCGGAAGCGATGAAATAGAATACCGCTTTTCGGCCAACAAAGGAACCCCATTACAACCTATGAATAAGGTGGCATCAGGTGGTGAATTAAGTCGGGTGATGCTGTGTATAAAGTCTCTGATAAATGATAAAGTAGCATTGCCAAGCATTGTATTTGACGAGATAGATACTGGGATTTCTGGAGAAGCTGCACTTAAAGTAAGTCAGGTAATGAAACAACACGCTGCTTCACATCAGGTTATTGCCATCACGCATTTGCCTCAGATTGCGGGCAAAGCCGATGCTCATTTTTATGTGTACAAAACAAGTAGCAAAAACGCTACCTATACACATATAAAACAACTGAACGACAATGAACGGGTAGAAGAAATTGCCCGGATGCTGCATGGCGAAAATCCTTCAGAGAAAGTTATTGAAGCAGCAAGAGAATTGATGGGCTAGAAATATAGCCCACTTGTTGTATCATTCCCACCCAACCAATTCTATTTTTTTCATGCCCCGCTGCACCCGTGCTGCTTTTCGGTTAATAAATTTAGTAGGCTTATCGGGTTTACGTGTACGTGGGTTAGGCAGACACGATGCAATGAGCGCACATTCGCGTTTACTCAGTTTATCGCAGGGTTTATCAAAATATTCAATCGCTGCAGCCTGCATACCATATATGCCCTCCCCTGTTTCAATGATATTTAGATACACTTCCAGAATGCGTCTTTTAGTCCACAACACCTCCAGCAATACCGTAATTCCCATTTCAGGGACTTTTCGAATCCAGCTGCGTTGAGGTGTAAAAAACAAGTTCTTGGCAGTTTGTTGAGTAATAGTACTTGCACCACGAAGTTTTCGGCCTTTTTCAAGACTGTTTTCAATTGCCTTTTGCATCTGTTCAAAATCAAAACCAAAATGCTCAAAAAAACGTCCATCTTCAGCAGCCAGTACTGCTTTACAAATGGGTTGACCCAGATGTTCAATACTCGTCCAGTCTTTTGTAAGGCGCAATGGCTTCCCTTCTTCTGTTTGATCAAACAATCGAGCAATATGAAGCGGTGTGAGCGGAACCGGAACCACACGGTACAGCACAATGAGCAAGAAAGCCCACTGCATTGCCACAGTAATCACCTGTAGTGTTACACGAATACTGTTTTTAAAAAATCTGACTGCTTTGTTTCCGCTCTTTTTAGCCATGTTTCAATACTAAGATGCTTTCAGTTTATCTGCCCAACTTATTGTATATCATTTGTGAATAAACTTTTCATCGCACGCGGAATCTCTTCTATGATATCGGATGCAATAAGCGAATTACGCTGTAGTGCAGCCCAGTCGCCTGATAGTCCATGAATGTAAACACCTGCACGTGCGGCATCTTCAGTGCTATATCCCTGAGCCAGAAGAGAACCAATTATACCTGTAAGTACATCTCCGCTACCTGCCGTAGCCATTGCAGCATTGCCGGATGAATTAAAGTAGACTTTCCCATCAGGGCATGCAACTGTTGTATATGCTCCTTTAAGCACCACCACTACCCTGTACTTTTGTGCAAAGTGCACTTGTTTTTCCAACCGCTCGGCTGCATTTAAGCTGACTCCTGCCAAACGGTCAAATTCTTTGGGATGAGGAGTCAAAATACAATTTGCGGGAAAACGAAAACTGAAATGATGTTCAGCAAGCAAGCGTGCACATATATTCAATGCATCTGCATCCAGTACAATGGGCTTCTGAACAAACCGCAACCAGTGTTCAAAAGCATGGATGGTTTTCTCGTGCATACCCATTCCGGGACCTACGGCTACTGCGTCAAAATCTCGTACGTCAGGAAAATGATGCAATTCATACAACTCTTCATCGGTCATCACCATCGACTCCGGAACTGCAGTTTGTAAAATAGTGTAACCTGTTTTAGGAATATATGCAGTGGCTAGTCCGCAGCCGGTGCGTAAGGCAGATTTGGTCATCAGGTATGCAGCACCCATTTTACCAAATGAGCCACCTGCCAGCAGTAGGTGTCCGTAGGTTCCTTTGTGTGAAAACAGTGTACGGGGGCTTAACAGTTTCCTGACATCGGCATGGGTGATAAGGAAGTAGGGAGTATCACATTCTTCGGAAAAATCGGCACTTAATCCAATGTCGAGCACATGAATGGTTCCGCAAAATTTAGCGGTTTCGGCCAACATAAAACTAATTTTAGGCTGTTGAAATGTATACGTTTCGTGTGCGTTGAAAACAACCTGTTGAGATAACAATGGCATACAATCAGCAAACATGCCCGAAGGCATATCTACAGAAATACGAAATCCGGCTGATGCATTGAGGTATTGAACCAACAAGGCAGATATGCCGGAAAGCGGTCGTGTAAGTCCGGTTCCAAACAATGCATCTACAATGATGGTGTTAGAAGAAATTTGCGGAAGGTCTGATTCCTGTGTGATGAGGTGTACGGGCACCGGTTGCAATTGTTGAATCCGTGTTAGATTTTGTTTAAAATCCGTACTACCCGACTCAGATAGCAGATATACCGTAACCGTGTAAGATTGTGCAGCCAGCATGCGTGCAATAGCCAGTCCATCACCACCATTGTTGCCTTTGCCACAAAAAACATGTACTACCTGAGGTGCTTTATGAAGTGATGTAAATTGCTGCACAAATGCATTAGCAGCCTGCTCCATTAAGTCTATTGATGCAATGGGCTTATGGCGTATCGTGTACTCATCCCACTTTTTTATATTTAGCGATGTAAATAACTTCATAATTAAACGGGTTAAAGTGAGTTGAGCGCAATCAATAGGTTATATTTGCAAGGCCCATGAGCAAAAATACGTTAAATATTACAAACAGAAAGGCATCGCACGATTATCATTTCATTCAGAAATATACGGCCGGCATTGTACTGACGGGCAGTGAAATCAAATCAATACGTGCCGGCAATGCTCACCTAACCGATGCATATTGCATCATAACGGATGGTGAACTCATAGTAAAAGGTATGTTCATTGGGGCTTATAAAGAGGCATCTCATTACAACCATGAGCCGCTGCGCGATCGTAACTTGCTTCTGAACAGGCAAGAAATAAAGAAAATCAGGAGTAAAACTGCCGAAAAAGGGCTTACCCTCATTCCGGTAAGGCTCTTTATAAGCGACACAGGCTATGCAAAGCTTGAAATTGCTGTAGCTCAGGGAAAAAAAAGTTATGACAAACGAGAGGATATAAAAAAGAGGGATGTTGGTAGGGATTTAAAGCGTCAACTGGAGGAAAAATAGTGTCACCGTTACGTAAATAGCTTCTGATTTAATAAAATGTAAATAGCAATGAATATAAATTTTTCGTTAACACTTACGAAAATTCATTTTTTGTTGTTTTTTCGCAACCCGGTAATAATTTAAAATTAAAATAAAATGAACAAGGTTCAAACACAAAAACAAGAAGGCAAATTTCAAAGCATGTTTGCTTCATTCGCTATTCCGGTTCTACTGGTAGTAGCTGTTCTCATTTACCTATTTGTTTTAGGAAACCCCGATAACTTTGAAGGCGGTGACCCTAAAAATCACCCAGTGCCAGATGGAGTAGCTCACGTGCTTGGACTTATTTACAAAGGTGGATACATTGTACCAATCCTGATTTCGCTGGTATTAATGAGTATCACATTCTCTATTGAACGCTTTTTAACCATCAACAAAGCATCAGGTAAGGGTTCAGCTGAATCATTTCTTCGCAGAGTTAAATCGCACCTGGCTACTAATAACCTTGACGCAGCGATTGCTGAATGTGATAAGCAACAAGGTTCAGTAGCCAACGTTGTGAAATCAGCCCTGCACAAATACAAAGAAATGGAAGTTGCATCCGGCATTGATAAAGACCAAAAAGTTTTAGCTATACAAAAAGAATTGGAAGAATCAGTGCAACTGGAACTACCCATGCTGGAAAAAAACCTGGTAATTATTGCCACCATGGCTTCAGTATCTACTCTGGTGGCTCTGTTGGGAACGGTACTTGGTATGATCAAGGCGTTCTCGGCTCTGGCAACTGCCGGTTCACCCGACTCAGTAGCATTGGCAAACGGTATTTCTGAAGCCCTTATCAATACCGCTTTGGGTATCGGTAACTCGGCTATTGCAATTATCATGTACAATGTATTTACTACTAAAATTGATAAAATTACCTACACCATTGATGAGGCCGGGTTCACTATTACCCAGCAGTTTGCAGCTTCTCACAAATAAGCTTTAGCAAGAATCATTCACGTGTTCGTAATTTAAATGTATACAAATGCCCAAAGTAAAAGTACCTCGTAAAAGCACATCGGTTGACATGACAGCAATGACTGACGTAGCATTTCTGCTGCTTACGTTCTTCATGCTTGCAACCAAATTTAAGCCCGATGAGCCTGTAGTGGTAGATACGCCTTCATCCATTTCCGAAATAAAACTTCCGGAAACCGATATCATGCTCATTACCATTGATAAACAAGGACGAGTGTTTTTTGGAATTGATGGGCAAAATACCCGTGCTGAGTTGCTTAACCGCATGTCAGCCAAGTACAAACTCCAGCTCACTGCCGATGAAGTTAAAGAGTTTTCACTGGTATCTTCTTTCGGTGCTCCCATTGCTCAATTAAAGCAATACGTGAGCCTGAAGTCTGAAAAACGTGCTGACTTCGACAAGCAAACAACAGGAATACCTTGCGATTCGTTAAATAATGAGTTAGCCGATTGGATTTGGCAGGCCCGATTGGCAAATAATAACCTTAGGGTGGCCATCAAGGGTGACCGTGAAACCAGTTACAAGGCATTCAAAAATGTAGTCAACACACTACAGGAAAAAAAAGTAAACCGCTTTAACTTCATCACTGCGATGGAGCGTGCGGGAGAATAATTTAAGATTTTTCAACCCATTTAAACCTATATAAAATGGCAGAAATAGACGGTGGCGGAGGCGGTGGTAAACATAAAGGCAAAAAGAGAGGCAAAAAGCTGTCAACCCGCGTAGATTTTACGCCAATGGTGGATTTAGGCTTTTTGCTTATTACCTTTTTCATGCTTACTACCAGTATGAATAAGCCTCAAACCATGGAAATAAACCTACCTGTTAAGGAGGATTTACCTCCCGAAGACCAGACAGTGGTGAAGGAATCACAAACTATTACATTGCTGCTGGGCAAGGATGATAAAATTGTTTACTACTTCATGAAAGATGGTCAGCCAGGAGAAACTGTTATCGAAGACTACAGCCCCAAAGGCATACGCAGTGTATTATTGAAAGAAAACAAGTCACGAAATCCGATTGTAGACTCTATCAAGATTTATAAACAACAATTGAATTACGGTCAAATCACAGAAGACATCTACCGCTCGCATGTTAGCCGCATCAAAGCATACAAAGACGGTTTGATTGTGATTATCAAAGCATCCGATGAATCAAAGTACAAAAACATGATCGACATTCTTGACGAAATGCTTATTTGCAACATTGGCAGGTATGCAGTTGTAGATATTACCGATATTGAAATTGGCTTATTAAAAGAATCAAACCTTTAATTCTGAATTATGGCTTTAGGTAAAATAAACATATTTGAAAAGAATTGGGTTGACATGGTTTTTACCGGCCGCAACCAAAATTATGGCGCTTACGTACTGCGAAAAAAAGCAGATGAATACACCAACAAGGGAATCATTTACGCCATTGTATTCTTTACACTTGTCATCACCATGCCTATGGTTATCAACCTAATCAAAGGTTTAGTACCTAAAGGTGTGGAAGATGTTAAAATAACCGAGGTAACCACTCTTGAGGAACCTCCACCAATTGATAAGGACCAACCTCCTCCACCACCGGCCGAACCTCCTCCACCTCTTAAATCAACGGTAAAATTTACCCCACCTGTAATCAAACCCGATGAAGAGGTGCCCGATGAGCCACCACCAACACAGGAAGAGATGAAGGATAAAGATGCAAGTACCAAAACCGAAGAAGGACAAGCAGATGGTGTGGATTTGAGTTTGCTGGAAGGCGATGGATTGACAGGTGAGGCTCCTGCAGAGATTATGACATTTGCCGAGCAGATGCCCGAATTCGATGGTGACCTGGGTTCATACCTAAGTAAAAATATTAACTACCCTCCGCTGGCCCGCGAAAGCGGACAGGAAGGCCGTGTTGTTCTTCAGTTTGTAGTGGGTAAGGATGGGAAAATTGACCACAGCAGTATCACTGTAGTAAAACGTGTAGGCTGGGGCCTTGAAGAGGAAGCCATTCGCGTAGTGAAAACTATGCCTGCCTGGAAAGTAGGTAAACAAAACGGTAATCCGGTTGCCGTAAGGTGTACACTTCCGATATTGTTTAAACTTGAAAACTAAGACTTATTGAATTGACAAACGAAAGCATCCGCGAACGCAACGATAAAAAAATAGCCACGGTGGTCAGGTACTTTAACATCATCATGGCTATTTTTTATTTAACGGCTGCTGCAGTTATACTGGCGTTACCTGAAGTATTTACGATTGACTCAACAACACGTTATGGTGTCAGTGCTATATTTGCTGTGTATGGCTTATATAGGTTTTACCGAATAATAAACAAAGACAGATGAACAAATCCTTGTACTCTCCCCTACTTATAATTGTTATATTATTTGCTTGCGCATGTGGTCAATCGGGTAGTAATAAAAAGAACGATGATACAGCCACAAGCGGACATATTTATATTGCAGCTGACGAATCAATACGACCGATTATTGAGGCACAGGAGGCTGTTTTTGAATCCATCTATCCGAATGCACATATCGATGTAATTTATACCAACGAGTACAATGCCATGAAACTTCTTGCTGATGACTCCGTGCGTCTGGCCATTGTAACTCGCGATATGTACGCAGACGAACAGGCACCTCTGGATGCTATAAAAATCAGACCGCGTTATTCGCCAGTGGCATATGATGCTATTGCTATCATTTTAAATAAAGATAACCGCGATACGGTATTTACAACTGAGCAACTGGCCAACATTCTTAACGGCACATACACGCGCTGGAATCAATTGAATCCTGCATACAGCAGCAACAGCATCAATGTCGTATTTGATAGTCCAAAGTCTGGAGCGGTTCGCATGCTTCGCGATACATTGCTCAAAGGTGCTGAATTAGGCAAGCAGTGTTTTGCTGTCCATTCTAATCCGGATGTAATAAACTATGTGGCTGAAAACAAAGATGCGTTGGGTATTATTGGCGTAGCCTGGATAAGCGACCGCGATGATTCGACCAGTCATTCGTTTATTAAGCGTATTCGTGTGGCTGAACTTGTGCCTGATAACCCCGAAACTGCCGAAGCACCAACTATGAAGCCATATCAGGCTTATATTGCACTGAAGCAATATCCCCTTTGGCGTAAAGTACAAATAGTAAGCCGTGAAGCCCGAGTAGGTTTAGGCACAGGATTTGCATGCTTTGTTGCCAGTGACCGTGGTCAGCGCATTGTATTAAAATCCGGATTAGTACCTGCACTTGCTCCGGTTCGTATTGTACAACTGAATTCAAACTAAGAAATAACCTAAATATCATGAGATTTACATCCTTTATCTTTTCAGCACTTTTTATACTTCAAGTTCAGGCCCAAAGTATGACCGATGGTTTACTTGCACTTGATTGCGAGAAATACGAACGGGCCAGAAATATCTTTACTCAAATAACCGAAAAAGAACCTGCAAACGGTTTGGCCTTTTATTATCTGGGACAAGCGTACATACAGTTGCTAAAACCTGAAATGGCCAGAGAAACCTTTCAAAAAGGCATTATTGCTGAACCTAATAATCCGGCAAACTATGCGGGTGCAGGACAAATGATGCTTGAAGAAGGTAAAGTAACAGAGGCGAAACAGCAGTTTGAAAAGGCCCTTGGTTTCAGCCGTACAAAAGATGGCAGGTATAAAGATGTAAATGCCATACGCTTTGTGGCCGATGCCATGATCTCAGCCGAGAACAACAAATTAACTGATGATGCAGTTGCCCTAATTGAGGCCGGGCTTGAAGTAACCAAAAAAACATATGACTTTTATATAACGGCAGGTGATGTATACATTGAGAAAAATGATGGTGGCAAATCGGCTACCAACTACGAAAAAGCTGCTGCTATGGAAAAAAATAACCCTAAAGCATTGGTTAGAGTTGCATATATATGGCTCAAAGTGCGAAATGCAGAGGCTACACTTAATGAATTAAATAAAGTAAAAAGTTTGGACAGCAACTATGCACCTGGACTCAAAGCATATTCAGAATATTACTACCTGACGCGTCAGTTTGAAAGAGCGAAACAAACATACGCCCGATATCTTGAAAACTCGGAACGCAGCATGGCCAATCAATCACGTTTCGTGCGCATACTATTTCGTACAAAAGAATACAAGAGTACGCTCGCGTTAATCAACGAATTGCTGGCCTCCGATAAAAGCGATATATACCTTTATCGCATGGGCGGTTATAGCTGCTATGAAATAGGCAATGAAATGAAGGACACCAATTATTACCGTCAGGGTATAAACATGATGAGCGAGTTCATGAAACGTGTTGACCCAGGTAAGGTGCTCTCCAACGACTATGAGTACATGGGTAAATTATACTCACGCATGCCCGGTAATGATAGTTTAGCAACGTATTACATTGAAAAAGCATTGGAAACTGACCCAAATAAAACAGAACTTTACAAAGAGGCTGCAATCATTTATCAGAAACTGAAGAAATTTGATAAAGCTGTTAACTGCCTGGATACTTATATACAAAATACAAGTAAAGTAACAGCTGCCGACTATTATCTGCTCGGACTTAATTCTTACTTCAGTGCACGCTATACAAAGTCTGACTCAGCCTTTGCCCGTGTTAATGAATTGAAACCCGATTATGCCGATGCTTACTATTGGCGCGGAAACTGCAATGCAGCCATGGATCCTGATTATAAGGATACACTGGCCAGATATAATTATGAGCGATATATATCACTCACTGAGTCACAACCAGAAAAGTACAAGAAAAACTTAATCGTATCATACGAATTCCTGGGTTCCTATGCCATCCAAAAGGATGATTCTAAGAATGCGAAATTGTATTACAATAAAATTGTGGCTATTGATCCACAAAACACACGTGTTAAAGATATTCTTAAGCAATTAAAATAGCGGACTTACTTCATCAACTTATGTATTTCGTCTTCTAGCGCTACCGACAAAATTTCTAATTCATCAATATATGTAATTAGCTTGTTGCGTTCGGTATTCATCTTTGCCTGTTGTTCGATGGAAGTTATTAAGCCTGTGGCTCGGCTATTTCCAAGCATAGATATGGCGGATTTGCACCGATGAGCAGCTGAAGCAAGTTGAGTTTTATCATCACTAGCTGCCAAGTCTTTCAGTGCGCGTATATCAGGCATAGTCTGGTTGATAAACATACCTAGTATTTCATTAATAAAAACTCTGTCTCCGCCTGAAACCTGCATTAAATAGGTTAAGTCAATCATAATTTGGGTTAGTTCTAATGTGCATGATAGAATAACATATACGTAAATTCAAATGAGTAATCCACATAGTATGTTAACACTATATTTACTAACTTTGCCACATAATGAATAGCGGAATATGCACACTAGCTGCTGTACCTGTGCGCAGCGAACCCTCATCAAAATCTGAAATGACTAACATGATTTTGTTTGGCGAAACATTTCAGATAAGTGAAATACATGGCGAATGGGTACAAATAACATGTGATTATGATCAGTACACAGGCTGGTTGAATTTGAAATACATAACTCCACTTTTACATAAGCCGGCTACAACCACTCCACTTAGGCAATTTCCACTAGCCGCATGTGCCGCACCTGATGAGTCACCACTTTTGCTGCTACCCGGCTCTTCCCTGCCCGACTATGCCAATTGCAACTTTCATATAAACGGTAAAAGGTATACGATAGCACTACAGGAAAACACAGTCAGCGATGTAATTACTTATGCAAAACTGTTTATCAATGCGCCTTATTTGTGGGGCGGACGTTCGTTATTTGGTATTGATTGCTCAGGACTTACTCAGGTGGTATATAAACTGTGCGGAATTAAAATTCCCCGTGATGCTTCGCAGCAGGCACTGACCGGCCAAGACGTTGCATTCCGAAATGCAGTTTTAGCTGGCGATTTGGCTTTTTTTGACAACGAGGAAGGACATATTACGCATGTAGGCATCATGATAGATACAGATACTATCATTCATGCTTCAGGTAAAGTTAGGGTAGATAAGTTGGATGATTACGGCATATGGAATGCCGAATTACAACAACATACCCATAAACTCAGAATTATTAAGCGCATGTAAAACAGCATGCCTCCTCATTTGTTATATTACTTTAAACTACAATAAAAATGACACTAAAAAAAGGCGACAAAGCCCCCTCGTTTACACTGATAAACACCGATAAGAAACCGGTATCACTCGAAGATTTCAAAGGCAAAAACCTGATTATTCACTTTTTTCCTGCATCCTTTACAGGCGTTTGTACCACACAATTATGTACAGTACGCGATGCCATTCATTTATACAGCAACGACAAAGCTGAGGTAGTTGCCATATCAGTTGATTTGCCTCATACGCAAACTAAATTCAAAGAAGAACAGAAGTTAAACTTCCAGCTACTATCAGATTTTAACAAAGAGGCGATGCGTGCCTATGGTGCGATATATGAAGAATGGATTTTGGGGTTAAAAGGTGTAGCCAAGCGTGCAGCCTTTGTTGTTGATGCAAACGGTATAATTCAATACGCTGAAGTATTGGAAAATGCAGGCGAACTGCCAAACTTTGCAGCTATCAACGAAACCCTAAAAGAACTGGGCGTTTCTGCAAGCGCTTAATACCCATTTCAAACAATGTTTCTAAAAACCTTCGGAAATCAATAGCCCGAAGGTTTTTTTTATATTTACCACTTGCAATACACGCATTTCAGCCTATATTTGCTGCCCGTTCAACGGAAATGGTTCCGTAGCTCAACTGAATAGAGCATCTGACTACGGATCAGAAGGTTACAGGTTTGAATCCTGTCGGGACCACCACTAAGCCACCACTCGGTGGCTTTTTTATTACAAGATAGTTCGATATCTAATCTATTCATATTAAATGATGTTCATAAAATCAGTAGAAGGTTACTATTTGCTGATATACATTTACCGCACTAAATCAAAATTTCGTTTGCTATGACAGATACACACAAACCCATTGAATGCCTAATAATAGGTAGTGGCCCCGCTGGATATACTGCAGCTATTTATGCCGCACGTGCAGATATGAAACCCGTTATGTATGTTGGAATGCAGCCAGGCGGACAGCTAACCATTACCACTGATGTAGAAAACTATCCCGGCTATCCCGATGGTATTATGGGGCCTGAAATGATGGAGCTGTTTCGCAAACAGGCCGAACGTTTTGGAACTGACATACGCTATGGAATGGTAACGGCTGTTGATTTTAGCGGAAAACCACCGTATAAGGTTCAGATTGACGAAAAGGATGAGCTCATTGCAGAAACCATCATAATTGCAACCGGAGCAAGTGCCAAGTGGTTGGGCATACCTTCTGAAGAGAAGTTAAACGGTAAAGGTGTATCGGCATGTGCTGTTTGCGATGGTTTCTTTTTCCGCGGCAAAGATGTGGCCATCGTAGGTGCGGGCGATACTGCCTGCGAAGAAGCCAGCTACCTTGCAAAAATTTGTACAAAAGTGTATATGCTGGTGCGCAAAGATGAATTCAGGGCATCAAAAGCTATGCAGCACCGCGTTATGAACACACCCAATATTGAAATTTTATTCAATACGGAAACCGATGAAATTTTGGGTGATCATAAGGTAGAAGGCGTACGTGTGAAAAACAATAAAACTGGTGAAACGAAAGAGTTGAGTATACAAGGTTTTTTTGTTGCCATAGGCCATCAGCCCAATACCGGTATATTCAAAGATTACATAACTATGGACGAAACAGGTTATATCATAACAAAGCCTGATTCCACGCGGACTAATGTAGAAGCAGTATTTGCCTGCGGAGATGCTCAGGATAAAGTATATCGTCAGGCTGTAACCGCAGCCGGAACAGGATGTATGGCTGCACTAGATGCTGAAAGATACCTGGCAGCTAAGCACAGTGGTGAATAATACTAAGTATGCTACAGTGGAATAAACTTGATGATATCAGCCAGCTGGATTTATTGGTCGAAGAATCTTATCGAATGCCCGTTGTGCTGTTCAAACACAGTACCCGTTGCTCCATAAGCAGTGCAGCATTGGGCCGCATTCAACGTGGCTGGACTGAAGAACATATGAAGGCAAAAGCCTATTACCTGGATTTAATTACATACAGGGAAATATCAAACCGAATTGCTCAACTTTTTAATATAGAACACCAATCGCCACAGGTAATCGTTATACGCAAAGGTAAAGCAGTATATGATGCATCACACAGCATGATATTACCTGATGAGTTAGTGCCGCTGTTTCATTAATATGCACCTAAACGGTTAACACCATTGCACAACCTAAATGCATAATGACGATCAAATTGTTTATTTATCGTAAAAATAAATGCCGTTTATTCGCCACACATAAAAAAACCAATCGGGAAGTTACATATGTAGTTACTAAGTGTTATTTTTACACATTGTATGATTAACACATTACACAAAATGAAATACTCCTACTTCGCCAAACTTTGTCTTCTGCTCTTAGCACTTAATTCTAGTGCACAATTGGTTACAATTGACCCTCCGTTTGCAACAATAAATGATAATAATGTGGTTATCACTTACGATGCCTCACAAGGCAGTGCAGGCTTGCTGGGAGAAAATACCATTTATGCTCATACAGGAGTTATTACATCAGCAAGTACTTCAGGTTCTGACTGGAGGTATGTAATTGCCAACTGGACCACAAATTTGCCTAAAGCAATACTTACACGCGTGGGCACTTCTAATATATACACGCTAAGCATAGGAAATATACGCAGCTACTATGGAATTCCTTCAGGTGAAACCGTGCTGCGTCTGGCGTTTGTTTTCCGTAATACAGATGGATCAAAAACCGGAAAAACCACTTCCGGTGGTGACATATATATTGATTTGAATCAAGGGGGATATCAGACTAAATTAAACTCTCCGGTTAAAGGGTCATTTTTTGGTTCAGCCGATAGCTTTACAGTTTCGGCAAGCGCTTCGGCACCATCCGTACTCACGCTTTATGCAAATGGAACACAGGTGGCACAAGCCGGCAATGCGACAACACTAACATACAAAAATACGCTGGCTGCATTCGGTAACAACAGACTAAATCTGGTTCTGGAGGGAAATTTTAACGGTACAAAATCGTACGATTCATTGTATATCATGCCACGGCTTATACCACCCACGGCAGTATCGCCAAGCGGTATAGTGGATGGTATCAATTACGTCAATGACTCTACTGTCACACTACAGCTCTTTGCACCATCGAAAAACTTTGTGTACGTGGTAGGAGACTTTAATAACTGGGAATTCAGCCCCCAATACCTAATGAACCGTACGCCCGATAATAACCGCTACTGGCTTACCATTACCGGATTAAAAAAAGGTATTGAATACGGCTTTCAGTACAGTATAGATGATGTGCAGATGAAAGTAGCAGATGTGTATGCAGAAAAGTACCTCGACCCTTGGAACGATCCATGGATTAGCCCCGAAACCTACCCAAACTTAAAGCCCTATCCTACCGGAAAAACCACAGAGGTTGTATCTATCTTGCAAATAGGACAGCCGGGTTACACCTGGAAAACAACTAATTTTAAAAAACCAACCAAAGATGAACTGGTGATTTATGAATTATTGGTGAGAGATTTCATCGGCAAACATGATTTTAAGACACTGAAAGACACCATCAGCTATTTTAAACGACTGGGGGTGAATTGTGTAAAGATTATGCCCATAATGGAGTTTGAAGGAAATGAAAGCTGGGGATATAACCCCATGTTCTATTTTGCCATTGACAAATACTACGGAACTAAAAATGACTTCAAGGCATTTGTGGATGAGTGTCATGCCAATGGTATAGCCGTAGTACTGGATGTTGTTCTTAACCATTCTTTCGGACAAAATCCTCAGGTACGTATGTACTTTAATCCAGCAGCTGGCCAGTACGGACAACCAACTCCACAAAACCCCTGGTTCAATGAAGTAGATAAACATCCTTATGGCGTAGGTTACGATTATAATCATGAGGCACAAATTGTGCGTGAGTTCACCGATCGCGTTCTTAAATTTTGGTTGACTGAATACAATATAGATGGTTATCGGTTTGACCTATCAAAAGGGTTTACACAAAAAAATACATTGGGCGATGTTGGTGCATGGAGCGCCTACGATCAGTCACGTATCAATATCTGGAGCAGAATTCGTAGTGAAATTATAAAGTATGCACCCGATGCATATTTGATACTGGAGCACTTGGGCGATAATTCAGAAGAAACTGTATTAGCCAATATGGGCTTTATGCTTTGGGGCAAACTTACCGAAGCGTATGCTGAGGCTGTAATGGGTTACAACAATTCAAAAGCCAACCTTAGCTGGGGCAACTACAAAGCCAGAGGATGGAATTCTCCAAATCTTGTTACATATGCTGAAAGTCATGATGAGGAACGCGTTATGTTTTTTGCTCTTAACTATGGAAATACAAATGGTTCATATAATATCAAAAACTTAAATACCGCTATTAAACGAGTTGCCGCCTATCATGCATTTCTGCTGCCGCTAAGGGGTCCGAAAATGATTTGGCAAGGCGGTGAGTTAGGCTATGAGGTATCTATAAATACAAACGGACGTACGGGTAACAAACCATTTCGCTGGGAATACTTAAATGTACCTGAGCGAGTTGCCGTTTTAGATCAGGTAGGTATGCTGGCCAGGTTAAAACAACATGCATCTTTTTCGTCCGACTCATATACGTATAATGTTGCTGCAACAGGAAAAGTCCTGAAAGTAAATCATGATAGCATGAATACATTGATTGCGGGCAATTTTGATGTAGTAGCCTTAAACCTGAAACCCGGTTTTCAGCACACCGGCTGGTGGTACAACTACATCACCGGTGATTCAGTTCAGGTTACTGATGTAACACAAACTATTTCGCTACAACCAGGTGATTATGTAGTATTTACAGATAAAAATCTGAACCCTAAAGTTAGTCCATCGGTTGGTTATTCAGAATTGAATGCAAATTCAGCAGTACACACATTTCCAAACCCTGCTCATAACTCATTAATTATTCAGTCGCAGGAAGAGCCAATCTCACGGATTGAGGTAATGGATTATACCGGAAAAAGAATTCTTCAACTGGATGTGAACAGCACCGAAGTGGAATTAAACACTAGCGAATGGGCTACTGGAATTTATTTAGTTAAAATTTCTGCGCAGCAAACTCACGAAATAAAGAAAATCATTATCAAACATTGATTCAGTATGCTGTATGAGCTTGGAATAAATTACGCAGAAATATTTTATGTATGCTGAGTAATGTAACCACAAAGTACAGGTTAATTAAGTTTCATAATCACTACACCACCTGTTGACAGTAGCGCACCTCTGCCAGATAGCTTTGCATTTTGCTGGTAAAGCAGAGCATGTCTGCGAGGTAAATCAAACTTTACTTCACCCTGGGCTAAGCGATGTATAATCAAGTATTTATTTTGCAGGTAATGCAATTCATAAGCAAAACATCCGTCATACATCTTATTTGTTTTAGAGAGTTTACCCAGTGACAGAAATGGCATATCATTCCGCAGTTTAATCCACTTTTTGTAATAGGCAAATAAGCTTTGTTCATTGGTCATTTGAGCATCTACCGGTTCAACTGTAGCAATAGTTGTATGCTGAGGTTTTTCCCACGATGTATTAAACGGGCTTTGTCGGCTCCACAGGAAAGGTTCACGCCTAAGTTCATCGGGAAATTTGCCAAGCATTCCTATTTCTTCACCATAATATAAAAATGGCATGCCGGGTAACGAAAATAACAGAGCTACAGCTTGTTTAACACGCATTATATCTTGATTTAGTATAGAAGCAAACCTGTCTTGATCATGATTGGTTACGAATATTGCGTCTGTATACATAGGATTATACGAACTATACAATGCATGCATTGTCATTAGTTTTTCAACCAGGTCCTCAGCCTTTGAAGTGCTGACAGATCGTATGATAGCCGATGACAAATCAAAATTAAAACAGGCATCCATACCATCTTTTAGATAAGCTGCTACGAGGCTATCCTTATTCCATACTTCACCAATGATGTATGCATCGGGATTTATCTTTTTTACGTGCTTATTAAATTTAGTCCACCAGCGCATATTTTTCTCCGGTTCGTGAGGTTCGTAAATATGTTGTGCAGCATCCAGCCTGAAGCCATCTATACCTTTATCCAACCAGAATGAGGCAATTTTAAGAACTTCATTTTCCACTTCAGGGTTATCAAAATTCAGATCGGGCATTTGCTCCCAGAAAAAGCCGTAATATTTTTGCTGCGGATTTTTTAGATTATTATACCAGCCTTTTGCTTTGGCAGTATCGCTCCAAACATAGTAATTGACATAGGGAACCTTCCCATCACAGGCATTTATAAACCAAGGGTGGCGGCTACTTGTATGATTTACTACCAAATCCATGACCACTTTTATATTGCGTTTATGTGCCTGAGTAAGCAACTCTTTAAAATCATCAAGAGTACCATATTCGGGGTCTATTGAATAGTAATCCACCACATCGTACTTATGATATGTGGGTGAAGAATGAAAAGGTGTAAGCCACAATCCGCCAACACCCAACTGTTGCAGATAGTCCAGCTTTTGTGTTATACCTTTCAAATCGCCTATACCATCTCCATTGCCATCAGCAAATGAGCGGACAAATATTTCATAAAATACAGGTACGGGCTTATTGTTTTGTGCAAACAATTGTGTGCAACATAAAAGGAGTGCGTGTATCATTACTTTTTTCATAGAGATATTTGAAATTATACAATATTAGTGTATTTTGTACACCTTATAACAATAATTCTAACCTATGGCATCATCTACCTCTACTGTAAGCGGGCAACAGGCAAACGAAGACAAACCTGTTTCCAACGCAGGAATTGCTTTGGCATCGCTCATGACCTTATTTTTCATGATGGGATTTATCACCTGTTTGAACGACATACTTATTCCTTACATGAAGGCTATATTTCAGCTTAATTATGCTCAGGCCAATTTTATAAACCTGTGCTTTTTTGGTGCTTATTTTTTCATGTCTATACCTTCCGGAATGCTTATAAATCGTATAGGTTATAAAAAAAGTATGATAGTAGGTTTTATTGTTGCGGCCATCGGTTGTTTTTTATTCTATCCGGCAGCAGGCAGTAAAATATACGGCTTATTTCTGGCAGCACTTTTTATTCTGGCATCCGGTATTACCTTGTTGCAGGTGGCAGGCAATCCTTATGTTGCTGCATTGGGCTCATCTTCTTCTTCATCTGCGCGTCTAACATTGACACAGGCATTTAATTCAGTTGGTACTACCATTGCACCCTATTTTGGCAGCATGCTTATTCTGTCCGGGTTGCCTAAAGATGTTTCAGTTATAGAAAACATTGACGTAAGTGCCGTACAAAAACCATATATATGGATTGGTCTTCTACTTGTTGTCATTGCTGCAGTATTAATGCTGTTAAAATTACCGGCTATTCAGCATGGTAGTAAACAACAAAGTACAATCGCTAAAAAAGCGTGGCAGTATCCACATTTGGTATTAGGTGCTATTGGCATTTTCTGTTATGTTGGCGCTGAAGTAGCAATTGGCAGTCATATAGTAAATTACCTACAACTGCCAGACGTCATGAGCATGCAGGCAGATGAAGCAGGAAAATACGTTTCATATTACTGGGGGGGCGCTATGGTAGGAAGATTTATTGGGAGCTGGTTGCTTAGCAAATTCAAGCCCGGAAATGTGCTGGCAATTAACGCATTGATTGCTTTTGTCCTGGTTATGATTTCAATTTTGACCAGCGGTACCACGGCTATGTGGAGTTTACTTGCCGTAGGATTGTTTAACTCCCTGATGTTTGCCACTATATTTACTCTGGCGGTTGATGGCCTGGGTACACAAACCGATGAAGGATCGGGTATATTATGTACAGCTATTGTTGGCGGAGCATTAATTCCATTTTTATATGGCATAACAGGTGATTATTTTAGCTTAAAAACAGCATATTTGTTACCGGCATTATGTTATTTATACATTATTTATTACGGACTAAAAGGCTATAAACACTCATGATACTCATTGCAGACAGCGGCTCAACCAAAACAGACTGGGCACTTACACACCCGGAAAAAGGGTTAATAAAGATATATCATACAATTGGATACAATCCTTATTTTATAGATACCGAGTCAATATTCTATTCATTATCAGAAAACCTGGTAAAGGATTTTGACGCCTCTACTGTTAAAGAGGTTCATTTTTATGGTGCTGGATGTTCCACCCCTGAGAAGAAAGAAATTGTCAGAAAAGCCTTGGTAAGAACATTTACCAATGCTGAATCAATTTTTGTAGGTCATGATTTATTGGGATCTGCCAGAGCTCTGCTGGGCGATAAAGAAGGTTTTGCCGCTATACTTGGCACGGGTGCCAACACCTGCATATACAATGGCGATGATTGCGTATTGAACATTGATTCACTGGGCTACCTACTTGGCGATGAAGGAAGCGGCAGTTATATCGGCAAAAAAATTGTGCGTGATTTTATGCGCAATCGACTAGATCCGGAATTGCAAATGCGTTTCAAAGAACGCTTTCAGATAGAAAACAACGAACAGATTTTCCATACTCTTTACACCACACAATTCCCGAACAGATACCTAGCCAGCTTTTGTAAATTTGCCGATGAGTATTTAACACATCCTTACATCAAAAATAAGGTGCGCGACTCATTCAGGGATTTCTTTAAAAATCTGGTGAGTAAATATCCTGATTACAAAGACTACAGTTTCAACTGTGTAGGTTCTGTTGGCTATGTTTTCAGAGAAATACTGGAAGAAGTAGCGGTTAGCTACGATATGAAGATGGGCAAGGTTATTCAATCTCCCCTTGCAGACTTGGTTCAGTTTCATTTGCAAAATGTAAAAAGCAAAACCACGGTATAAAAAAAATCCTGCGTATGCAGGATTTTTTTTTGCTTACCAGCTGATGGTTATTTCATCTTTTCCGTGCTCCGTTACAAATGAGCCTACTTCAGCTTTTTTGGCATCTATGCTTTTACCTATCGGATCAAACTGAGATACACCCGGCATCATTTCCAATTGTGCAGTAGAAATATTTGCAGCTTTGCCATTAACCTTGATTGAAGCGTTGGCAGGAAAACCATGCATATAAAAACGCAAATACTTAAACTTGGAAATATGACTACCTTTAATTTTTGATACACTCAGCGTATTCCGTGATGGCTCGTACACAAAATTTCTGGTTAGGAACTTACCATTGAGGTATTCGTACATATCACCCTGATCTTCGTAGTACTCAAATGTATTGGCTTGTTTGCCATAATAAAAATGAACAGCCAGAGTATCAGAAGGCTTTTCGCCTGCATGCTGCACAACAGTTTGCATAGGTATAATGCTACCGCCCTTTACATATACCGGCAACATTTCCATCGGTGTTTCTACATATAACTCGCGGTTGCCTTCATATTTCTCTTCAGAAAAAAACTGATACCACTCTCCTGCCGGCAAATACACTTTATTAATTTCTTTATAGCTCGTAACCGGAGCAATCATAATGCCATGTCCAAACATATATTGATTTTGGTACTTCCAGTCATATATCATAGGATCAAATGTATGGTTAATGGCAAGGCTGCGTGCCACAGGCATTCCGTTTTTGGTTGATTCGTAAAACGAGCTGTACAGATAAGGCATCAAACGGTATCGTAGCGAAATATAATTTCTTACAATTTCTTCAACCTTTTCGCCATAGCTCCACGGCTCACTATCTTTAGCATCTATCATTTTGTGGCTTCTGAAAAATGGACAGAAAGAACCCAGTTGCATCCAGCGGCAAAACAATTCTTTAGAAGCCTCGCCTGCAAAACCACCCACATCATAGCCTGCATTAGACACACCGCTTAATCCCAAACTATTTATAAGACGTACACCCGCCAGCATATGATCATCTTCAGGGCGGTTATCGCCTGTCCATATGGCTGAATAACGTTGTATACCAGCATAGGCTGCACGTGTTAAAATAAATGGCCTTTTACCATTCATTAGTTGTTTAGCTCCTTCATAGGTACTGCGCGACATTTGCATGCCATACACATTGTGCCACTCGCGGTGCGATGCTTTACGGCCTTCAAAGTCAGCCTCAACCAAATCAGGAAAACGTTGCCCCCATGTAGCCGGCTCATTCATGTCATTCCAAAATCCGTCAATTCCATCATTGATGTATCCTGCAAAAGATTGCCCCCACCATTTTCTGGCCTTTGGTTTCGTAAAATCAGGGAAGTGACACCAGCCCGGCCAAACCTGTCCTGTATAGTTGGTTCCATCAGGATACTTTAAAAACAATTCATCCTTCACTCCTTCTTCATATGCTTTATATCCTTTTTCAACTTTAATGCCCGGATCAACAATCACCACATTTTTAAAGCCCAGTCCTTCCAGTTCATCCAGCATTTTTTTGGGCTGCGGAAAACGTTCATTATTCCACGTAAATATTTTGTATTGATCCATATAATGGATATCAAAATAAATAACATCAGAAGGGATTTTTTTGTCGCGAAAGGTTTTAGCCAATGTAATTACTTCCTTATCGGGATAGTAGCTGTAACGACATTGTTGAAAGCCAATGCTCCATAAAGATGGCATTTCCATGCGGCCTGTTAATGCTGTATATGATTCGATAATACCTGCTACATTAGCTGATGCAAAGAGGTAATAATTCATTTCTCCATCTTCGGCTGTAAATGAGCTAAAGCGATTATTGGATGCTCCGAAATTAAAATGCGATTTGAATGTATTGTCTAAAAACAAACCATAAACTACGTTATGGTGCACACCCATATAAAAAGGAATTGAGGCATAAATAGGATCACCATTGGATGGATAAGCAAAATAATCGGTATTCCAGTTGGTAAAACCTTCCCCTCTCCTGTTCAGGTTACCTGTTTTTTCTCCCAGTCCAATAAATTTCTCATCATCCTGCATTTTTTTATAGGTACTTACTTCCTCCCCTATCCATCCAGTTCCAAATGCGGGTTCATCTTCATTCAATAATTCACCTTTATTATTATAGAGCGATATGCGTGCCGGATTCTTTGTAATAATAAGATAGCACGAGTCGGTGCGTAATTCATAAGCTGTCCCTTTGTCGGTTAATTTAACAACTCCTGCAACAGGCTTAGCTTGCACGGCATAACTAAAATCTTCGAAAGTTGTTGTTTTACTGATCTGGATTCGCAAACAAACAGCTGAATACGCACTGATACGAACATTGCCTAATGATGTATTAAAAATCCAAAATGGATCTTTATTATCATACCGTTGTACAGTACCTAGTGATTGATGAAATTTTGCCTGAGAATATGCTTGTACGGTAATAAAAATTGAAATGATACTGACTATTATTTTTTTCATAACGATATTTTAAAGGTGTCACAATGATACACAACATCCATTAAGTATCAAACCTGTGTATATATGACACTTATTTGCAGATAAAAATTTATTTTCGCGGTACCTATATTATGAGAAAAAGTACCTTTCAAAAACATCTTTCCGTTGATTGTGTCATTTTCGGATATGACGAAAGCAATAATAAGCTTGAGGTTTTACTCATCGAGCAAAAAGAACCGACACTTAAATCTACACATAAATACAGGCCACAATTTGCATTGCCGGGTGATTTGATAGATGAAAAAGAGAGCCTTGACCAGGCTGCAACTCGTGTACTAAAAGAACTAACCCACGTGGAGGGTTTGGAACTTAAACAATTTCAAACCTTTGGTGATCCACAACGTGTAAAACAAACAAAAGATAAAGAATGGCTGGCGTTTTACCGATCAGATCCTGATGCGCGTGTGGTAACTATTGCCTACTACACATTGGTGCGTAAAGAAATGATTAGACCAATACCGGGTTCGTTTGCTAAAAATGTAGTGTGGAAGAACGTACAGCGTGTGCCACCATTGGCATTTGATCACAATCTGATTGTTAAAACAGCACTTGATGATATCAGAACCCGTATGCACTACAATCATATAGCCGAGCAACTTCTGCCTTTAAAATTTACGTTGAGACAGTTACAGAATCTGTATGAAGTTGTGCTTAATACTTCTTTTGACAAACGTAATTTCATTAAGCGTTTCAAGAAGGATGAGGAATTAATCGATTTAGGAGAAAAACAAAAAGGTGTATTGCATAAACCGGCTAAGTTGTATTCTTTTAAAACTCGCCATTGAGTGTTTGCTACCATTCAATAAAAAAGCCCGGCAATGCCGGGCTTTTTTATTCATGTATATGATTGACTTATTGTACAATCAGTTTCATCACACGTGATTCACCGTTGATACCGGTTAAGCGAACAAAGAATAAGCCATTGCCTAATTCTTCTTTCGAGAGTTTAACCTCAGTAGCCTCTGTTTTTATATTCTTCAATATACGTCCTGTTACATCAATTACAGAAACATTTACCTCTCCTTTTACCGAACTCAGGTTAAGAGTAGCAAATTCTTTGGCAGGGTTAGGATACAATACAACATTGCTAAATGCACCCGATACTTTATTCAAACCAACAGAAATTGTAGCACACTTGTTGTAAACAAATGCCAATACTACATCAGCTGTATCGGTTCTGGTATATTTGCGATTAAACCCTCCTAAACCATTAGGCTCAAGACAAGCACGTGAAGCGGTATCAGGATAAGTTTCTTCGCTGGCCAGTGCTGATGAGTCACCATTCAAAAATTTGTAATTGAATGACCCTGGGCATACATTATTTACAGTAATTGCAAATACACCAGGCTCACCTGCAACTGGGCTCAAACGTAATGCACCTGCTTGCCAGTTTGGAGTTTGGAAGGTACCCATAACATAAATTCTACCTTGTGGATCGGGTACCTCATCAGACATATCAACTTTAAAAGTAATACGCGAAGGAGCTGGTTTAGGAACACAAGGAGATGATGAACCAAAGCAATTAGCTGCCAGAACTGAGTCTTGGTTTAGTACATAAGTTCTATCTCCTCCACCTTCCCAGTTGGTATTGCCATTTTTATGGAAACGGAATTTGAATTTCACTTCACCTGAGTCGAGTTCGATTACAGTAGAATAAACGTTGGATGAACCAACTTGATTTAATTTTACTCCACTTCCCCAGTTGGTAAGCTCTGAACGTGCTCCAGCTACAGTAACTGAATCAAAACCACCATCACAATTGCTGTTCGACATATCAACGCGGAATGTAACATCGTAGCGTGGTAGTGGTGCTGCTGGACATGCTGTACAAGAATTAAAGCACACTTTTGTTTCTGCTTTGCTGGCATTTGACACAACTGTGCGGTTTCCGTTTGTGGCACATGTAGAAGGTACTGACTCCCAGCCGGCATCACCGTTCTTAAACTTATATTCGTATGTCATGCCGGTATCCAACATGGCTATGTATTCGTAAACCTTATCACCATAGAGGTTAATCATTGGACGCTGTCCTGAACCCCAGTTTGTAAAAGCACCAGCAATAAGTACACCATCATTGGCAACAATTTCATTCTTCAAATCAACTGCAAACCTAACAGCATTTTTACCAGCAGGGGCGCTACCTGCAAATAAGTAAGCAGGTAAATCGGTAGTGTCGTTCGCTGAAGAGTCAATGTAAAACCAGCGGTTGCTGTTGCTTTGTCCGTTATTCGGGTGTCCTTTTTGGTTAAGAGTAGGCACATTTTCAGCATTCGGCCAATCGTTGCCATTAATGAATTTGAATTCATAATAACGGCCTGCAGGAATGTCTACTACGATAGAATAAATACTGCTTGTACCAACCTGTGTTAAGTTAGTAGCACCAGGCTGCCAATCACCGGGAGCCCCGGCTTCGCTTTGAAAATCTCCGGCAATATGAACACCGTTTGTGCTCACTGTTTGTCCGGACATGTCAACTTGAAATCTGACTTTTTTTGCAAATACACCTGAAAACATTCCAAGTGCAGCTGTAAATAGTAATAGTTTTTTCATAATGTGTTATTCAAATATAATTCGAATATAAAATTATTTTTAAGAAAAAAACAAATAAGTGTAGGAAATACACTTTCAATTTTCTAAATCGCACTGTAAATAGACTATTAGCAATAGTTAAAAATAGGGAAAAAGTGATTACAGATATTATAAAACATAATCAGATATGAAAGCATCGATACTTACATTCGTACTGGCTGCAATCTTTACACGGGTTGGAGCGCAGAGCATTTCGGGAAAAGTAACCGATAACCAGAACCAGCCGCTTATAGGCGTAGTTGTAATGGCAGAAGGCACACAAAAAGGCAGTGTAACAGATATTGACGGCAAGTACAATATCCAAGGTCTTCAACCGGGTAAATACAAAATTCGCTTTCAGTTTACGGGTCTTAAAACCGAATATAAGTCTGTTGAACTTGGAAGCGTACCAGTTGTAATTAATATGACACTAAAGGAAGATCCAAAACAACTGGATGAGGTCGTAGTAGTAGGTTACGGTGTACAGCGAAGAAGAGAACTAACATCATCTATAGCTAAAATTTCAACTAAAGAGCTAAATGATTTACCTGTACAAAGTTTTGAACAGGCCATGCAGGGCAAGCTTGCCGGTGTTGCTGTTACACAAGGTAGCGGAGTTGCTGGCTCACCTTCAATTATACGTATCAGAGGTATTAGTTCTATAAGCGCGAGTGGCGATCCACTTTACGTTATAGATGGCATTCCTATTACACAAAGTTACGCTGTGTATGGTAACAGTGGAGGTTTTAACTTTAACCCGCTGGCTACGATAAACCCCAATGATATTGAATCTGTGGAAGTATTAAAAGATGCTGCAGCAACCGCCATTTATGGTTCTCGTGGCGCTAACGGTGTAATTATGATTACTACACGCAGGGCTAAAAAAGGGAAACTAAGTATTACGTATAATGGTCAGTTAGGTTTCTCCACACCTACTGCACGTCCGAAACTGGTAAGCCGTGATGAATTTTTGCAGTTGTACGAAGAAGCATGGATTAATGACGGCAGAGTGGGCAAACCTGATTTATCAGTTGGTGGTATTACGGGTATTACCTGGGATGAAGCACGCAATAACAATACCGACTGGTATAGTGCTACTACTCAAACAGGAGTAAGACATCAACATGACATAACCCTATCAAAAGGATGGGATAAATTCAATGTATTTTCGAGCGTATCGTACCTGAAAAACGAAACCTTTATTAGAGGTAATTCCTATGAAAGAATTAGCACACGTTTTAATATGGATTACCAAATACTAAAAAATCTTAAAGCTTCTTTTGGTACTTCATTTACATCGGGATTGAATAATCGTATTTACAGCGGTTGGTCAGGCGGATTCGGACTGGTTATGTCATCAGCCCTACCTATATATCCTGTTCGTAATCCTGACGGAACATATTTCACCTTCAATAACTCTGATGCCGGTTTTAGAACAAATCCGGTGATGATGCAGGACCTTTACAAATGGGAAACTCGCGAACTACGTTCTATCAATTCGATGAGTCTCGATTATCAGGTCCTAAAGAATCTGACTGTTCGGGCTCAGGGTAATTACGACTATCAAAATATTGCTGATGATAATTTTTCGCCAGCCGAACTGCTTCGTGCCACCCGTGCTGATACAACAGGTATTGCCCGCAGAGATGCCAATCACACCAATAACTATAACTACACCATTCAGGCAACGTATAATTACAACATAAATAAATTTAATAGCCTAAGTATTACCGGTGGTTTTGAAAGGCAACGTTCAGTAACCAACGGTGTAAGCGCTACACAACGAAACGCAACCGGACTATTGCAATCAAGTGAACCTACTTCTCTACCTTTTTATACTTCAAGCGGCACGCCTAATCCTGATTTTCTGTCGACACGAAAATTACAACAGGAATGGATCTTTGAACGCTATTTCAGCCGATTTAACTATAGCCTATGGGAACGTTACTATGCACAAGTATCTTTAAGCTATGACGGATCGTCTCGTTTCGGCAGCAATTACCGTTACGGTTTCTTCCCTGCTGTATCAGCCGGATGGAATATTTCCGATGAAAGTTTCCTGTCAGGAAATAAAACAATCAGTTACCTCAAATTACGTTCATCATATGGTAAAGCCGGAAACTCAGATTTTGAAAATGATGCTCGTTTCGGATTTTTCCAAAGGGCACCCGGAACACCGTATAATGGTCAGCCTATATTGTATCCTACTAAACTTGAAAACAGAAATCTTCGCTGGGAAACGTCTTGGACATTTAATGTTGGACTCGACTTTGGTTTATTCAATGACCGTATAACAGGAACTGTGGAATACTACGACAAACGCAGTTCTGATATCATTATGCGCTTGAACATTGACCCCTCAAACGGGTTTAGCGAATATTTTGACAACGTAGGATCTATCAGAAATCACGGTGTTGAACTTTCTTTGAAGTCAAACAATATTGTAGGTCGCAACTTTAAATGGACTACTCAGTTTGTTATTGCCCGCAACTTGAATGAATTGACCAGCACCGGAAATTACACTGAAGAAGCAGTTAGTGGTGGGACAAATGATACCCGTATTGTAGTTGGTAGCCCTGTGGGTACGTTTTATCTGGTACGTTTCTCGCGCGTTGATAAAGAAACCGGAAGACCTGTTTATTTAGACAAAAATGGAAACGAAACCTTTACATGGGATCCAAGTAACCGTGTACCAGTAGGATCAATATTGCCGAAGGCTACTGGCGGTTTAACCAATACATTCCAATATAAAAACTGGGACCTAAGTGTGCTATTTGTATTTCAAATTGGTGGCAGTATTTACGATGCCTCAGCAAAGCGTCAATTGGGTGTGGTTTCATTCTGGAATGTACGGCCTGAAATTGCTGAAAGATGGCAAAAACCGGGTGATGATGCCAAATTTCCACGCTTAACACTGGATGCATCGAACTATGGTCTGCCAAACTACTGGCAATACAACACCACTATGTGGTTGTACGATGCCAGCTTTGTGCGTTTACGTAACTTGTCCATAGGCTACAACCTACCAGCCAAATGGGCTAAAAAAGCAGGTATGGGATCTGCCCGCATAGGTTTTATAGGCACCAATTTGCTGGTGTTTACCAACTATCCGGGACTTGACCCGGAAATTGCCCGCGATGGCGAAGGTAATATTAACCAATCGCGCAACATGCAGGCTCAGAACACCTACTACCTGAATGCACCGCAGGAAAGAACCTATAATTTTCAAGTTACTTTAACCTTTTAATTAAGACGTATCATGAAATCGTATAAATTAAATTCACTTCTTTATATAGCTTTACTGTCAGTAACCGTAGCTATTACCTCGTGCGAGAAAAATTTGGACGTAGAGCTAGAAACGGGAGAAAATGCATTAACACCTGAGAATGCCATTAAAAATAAAAATGACTTGCAAGAATTGCTCAATTCCTGCTACGATGCCTGTGCTAATATGATGAACGGGCAGTTTCAGGTTGCCTCTGATTTGCTGGCTGATGATGTGAGTAAACCTACCAATAATGATGGTTTTATTACCGGTATTTACAACCGCCAAAGCGACCAATTTAATACGTTCATAGGTCGTGCATTTGCCCAACCCTATTTTACGATTTACCGTTGTAACGTAATGGATCTGTATTACGATAAAGTTGAATTAAGCGAAGATGAGAAAAACCGTTTTCAGGGTGAAGCAGCATTTTTACGCGCCTTATGCCATTTTGAGGCAGTAAAACTTTGGGCACATCCCTACGGCTACACCCCTGACAATTCGCATCTGGGAATCATTATCCGTAAGAGAGCCTTGAACGAAGCTATACCCCGCAGCACTGTTAAGGAAACATACGACTACATTATCAGCGAGCTGCAAAGTGCCATTGCCAAATTGCCTGCTCAAAATGGTGTGTATGCCAATAAAAATGGCGCAAAAGCACTGCTGGCTAAAGTATATTTTCAAATGAACGATTACGCCAATGCACTGCCACTGCTTGATGAAATAATCAATACAGGCGGTTATCAACTCAGCGATAGTTTAAATCGCTTTGTGCGTGATAATGTAGCGAATGAAATTGTATTTGGATTTGTAAGCGGTAATAATGCATACGAAACCGGAAGCAGAAGCGGTGAGTTTAAAGACAAATACAGAAACGATTTGCAAGGCGATAATGTATTGCCGGTTTTGTGCTTATCAGGCGAATTGGCAGGCATATTAAGCAGCGATACAACCGACCAGCGCAGCAAACTGACCAGATACTATTTTAAAGGACAACCAAACCAACAAATGGCCACCACAAAATTTAATTTAAACAATTTTGCTGCTCCGTATTTACACCTAACTGATCTGAAGCTGATGCGCGCTGAAATACTAGCTATACAAGGAAATTCATCGGCTGCTATATCTGATTTAACACCCATTATCAAACGTGCATATTTACCTAGTTCAGCTAAAGAAACCTTCGTTGCCACACTTAGCGGGCCCTCACTAGTTGATGAAATAAGGCTACAGCGTAGAATTGAAATGAACTGTGAGGGCGACCGCCTGCATCAGGTTAAAAGGATTGGAGTAAGCAAAGGACAAAATAACCTGATGGTTAGAGGTGTTCCATGGAATTGCAACGGAATGATTTTACAATTTCCTGCATCATGCGGCACATCACGTGTATTTGAGTTTAACCCAACCACTATTTGTAATTAATTATGTATATGAAAAATAGAATTTTAAAACTGATATTATGTGTACTTCCACTTGTTTGGAGTGCGTGTGAAAAGCCTTACGATGAAACCAAAAAAATTGGTCCACCCCGTTTCACTCCGCAACAAATAATGACCGTACTGGAAGGCAAGTGGCAGTTACAAACGGCCAAACAGGTAGATGAAAAATCATTGACCAAGGAAGCTATAGATATTACTGACTTCTTCACGCAAGAACCTGGTTCAAACATGCCGTCTATTGTTTTCAAGACCGACAACACCTTCACTACTGATACTGCTGGTGTAGCAGTTGATTATTTTGGCGTGGTAGGCGGAAAGTGGAATTTTGATGACCCGGCCTACCCTACATTGATAAACCTGACAGATGCAAACGATCAGGTAATTGGCAGCATTGGTATAGGTGCAAACCTGCTAAGCCTCAACCCCATGCTGCTTTATACTAAATCAGCTATGTGCGGTGAGGAAAAAGCATTTACATACAATCTCGAATTTATAAAGCAATAACGATATGAAAAAAATACTATTCAGCATCGCTGGCGTTTTTATTTACTTGTCGTCCATGAGTCAGGCAGCATGGATTGAGCCTGAAAATCCGGATGTAACCAAGCCTATACGCATTTACTGCGATATACTAAAGGTAACAGCTGTAACAGCCGATGGCATGAAAAGCAATCCTGACGGTCCGTTTTATATTTGGACATGGAACCCTAACGAAGCACGTGTTGATTCATTGTTGAACGGTTCTGGAGATAAACCATGGAAAAATAGCAATGAAACCTTGCGTATGACTAAAGATCCTGATAAAGGAGCTAATGTATGGTACTATGAAATGATCCCTGTGCTATTTTACGGAGTAGATGCAAATACTGTGTATACAAAAGGAATTTCATTTCTGGTAAAACCTAAAGATGGCGGTGGCTATGGTGATCCCGATTCAAAAACTGAAGATTTTAACTTGCCTGTAACTCCACCCAAACTTGATAGGGGAATTATATATCCTGTGCCGGGTACAATCTTTGAAACTGAAATTACCAGTCTAGTATATGATAATCCGCAGGAACCTAAGGTAAGTATGCAAAATCTCCCCGATGGCGAGGTATACATGCATATAGTAGCCACGATTGAAGATACAGCAACTAAAAATAAAACGACTATTGAGCCTAGTAAATTTTTTAAAGTACAGGATAATCCTAAACTAAGAATGAAGAAGATGCCTGACGGACGTTTTAAGATTACCATGATACCAAAAAGATTTTTAAACATCCCTGACGGCTCACGTTTAAAAGAAATAGAAGCAACCGTAAGGAAGAAAACATACGTTAGCTCAGACGATCAAAGCAACGAAAAAAACAAGCTAAAAGCCGGCTGTAAATAGAACCCTTCGCCTTCTCTATGATTATAACAAAAGCATGTTCGAAATGAGCATGCTTTTTTTATTAGTAAATCAAATTAACAGAATGTTTAGTTATTAGAATGAATGACTATACATAATACTAAGGTCGTTTTATACATGAGGAAAGAACACCTACATGTTCTATTCAGTAATCAATGGTTCAACCAACATCACCTCTTCCCTATCAACAAGTACCTGACCGGGCTCCATACCTTTGGGCTTTCTTACATATTTTTTAAGCGTGTAACATACTGGCACTAACGAACTGCCCTTTAGTTTGGAGTAGTAAGCAGCCAGCTGTGCTGCAAAGTGAATAACATCTGCTGGGAAATGTGCACCCTGTTGCTTGATAACTACATGTGACCCCGACACATCTTTAGCGTGCAGCCACATATCGTTTTTTTGGGCGTATTGAGTAGTTAACTCATCATTGCTAGCTGCATTTTTACCTACCCAAATAGAAAAACCATTTTTCTCGAACACTTTAAAAGGCAATATTTTTTGCTCCTTTTGTCTGTGCTGCTTCATAAATGGTTTCAGGTCGCTTACTAGTGAAGCCTTGTAAACCTGTTCATAGTCTGATCGCAACTTCTTAAGTTCATTCTGTGCGCGCAGTAATGTATCATGCCACTTAACAGTTTCTGCTTTTTTTATACGCTGTTTGCGATAATAGTAAGCTGCATTATCCTGAGGTGTAAGGTCCTTTTTCAATTTTATGACCACGTCTTTTCCATGATACATATCATACAGAGTGACTTCTTGCATACCTTGTGGTATAGTATGCAAATTGGCCATGATGAGATGTCCTATTTGCTCGGCAGTAAGTTTCTGCTCTTCTGGCTGAAGCAGTAGTGCGGTTTTATGAATCAACGACTCTGTTCGTTTGATTCTTGCTTTCAGGTTATGTAATAAAATGTTCTTTTGTGCTGTAAAATGAAGTTGAGACAGATTAAGGCGGGCAAATTGAGTCAGGGCATCCAATACATTTTGGCTTTCATATACCTTATCACTAACCGGTTTAAGATGAAACGAATAAGGCAATTGTGCGTCTGGCTGTGGTGCGATACAAAAGTAACCATCCTTCAGGTTTGCTAGCTTAACAAGTTCTGCCCTTTTATTGGTGTTGTCATCAAATCCGGCCAGCGTAAGTTGTTGGTCATTTTTAATTGAATTTCTGAAAACTTCGGTTGGCAAAACTTGATCAGTATACATCAACACATTGGCAAGTCCATCGTAAAGTTTAAATAGCAGTACAAAGGAATTTTCAAAAATGAATTCAAACGAACGGTTGTGATTATGCTGTTTAATTTGTTTTACCTGTTTTTGTATAACCTGCTGAAACAATGGCTGTGCATTAGAAGGTTTTCTGGGGGCATCATTACTGAAAAGCATGAAACAATGCCGGGATGCGATTACCATTTTAATACACAGGTATTGATTCGATTTTTCGAACAGCAATACAAGTTTATCTTTACTCAGAGTGTAGGCATCGCTTAATACGAAATCAAGTAATTGGTCAGATAGCGCTTCGCTTAACTGCCTTACCGTTTGATAATGCTGATGCATGGACATTACATCTGCAGAGTTAATCCGTCATAAGCCAGAAAAATGCCTTTCGGCAAATCACGTTCTACTTCTTCATGCAGCCCCATCTGATGGCTTAAATGTGTGAGATATGCTGATTCCGGCTTTATCTCTTCAATGATGCGCAATGCTTCATCGAGTGTAAAGTGCGAAACATGTTTTTCTTTACGAAGTGCATTCAACACAAGAACTCTGCATCCCTTTATTTTTTCCATCTCATCGGGTGAGATGTAATTGGCATCAGTAATGTAAACAAAATCGTTAATCCTGAACCCCAATACGGGTAATTTATAATGCAATACTTCTATAGGCTGTATACGTAAGTTGCGTACAGTAAAAAACACATCGTTATGTATTCTATGAAGCTGTATTTCGGGGATACCAGGATATCGTGTTTCAGCAAAAATATATGCAAACTCCCGGTGCAGTTGCTGTTCAACGGCTTCGCTGCAGTATACATCTACAGCTTTCTTCATCCTGAAATTAAATCCACGTATGTCATCCATACCGGCTATATGATCTTTATGCCCATGCGTAAACACCAATGCATCGAGATGCTGAATTCCAGAACGCAGCATTTGCTGCCTGAAATCAGGTCCGCTATCTATTACTACATGGGTATCTTCATACTGTATCAGTATGGAAGTGCGCAGCCTTTTATCGCGACTGTCGGCTGATGAGCAGACAGCACAGCTACAGGCAATAAGGGGCACGCCCTGCGAAGTTCCGGTTCCCAAAAAAGTGACTTTCACGCAACTAAAATATTATTCGTCTCAGAAATTAAAAATAATCGGTAATATATCGATTATTGCATTTGTGGATAAACATTCACAAATGACGATGAATAAATTCATTTTCCCTATTCTGTTTATAGTTTCAGCTTTATGCTTGTGCTGGTTTTATAATTATTTCGAAATACTGTTTTGGCAGCCTCAGGGCATACATTTCATGCGTCAAACGGATTGCCTGTCGTTTATCAGTTACTATTCAAAAACAGGAGCGCCTCTTTGGGAACCAGGTTTGCTATGCTTGTACAGCCATGAAGGTAAAACAGCCAGCGAGTTTCCGATAGTATACTACTTGCTTTCGTTTGTATGGAATCATTTCGGTAAACAGGAATTTTTATTGCGCCTATTTAACCTGACTATATTTTTTACAGGTGTATACCACCTGCTAATCTTGTTCAAACAAGTTTTACAAAAATGGCATTTATCCGTCATAGCTGTTTTGTTTGTCATTACAAGTCCGGTTATAGTTTACTATGCCAATAATTTCTTACCCGATATTTCTGCAATGGCTTTTACTTTCATAGCCATGAGGCATTCATACGATTACATGAACGAACGAAAACAGAATTCGCTCACAAAATCGATGTTTTTTTATACGGTTGCCGCACTTCTTAAAATATCTTATTTTATTTATCCTGCTGCGTTTTTTGCAGCTTTAGTCACAGCTCATGTACAGAACAAAAGAAAACTAAAGGAGTTGGTAAAGCCATTTACACAGTTCCTTTCAAGTATAGTAATCTGTGGAGGTTGGACAATATATGTAGTGTGGTATAACCGCATTCACACAGGCTATTTCTTAAGTACATACAAAGCATACTGGATGCTTGATGATAGTTATATCCAATCGGTTTGGAAGCATATACTTGAATATTGGTATGGCTGGCATCTAACTGTGTATGCCTTATTTGGACTATTTATCAGCCTACTCGTGGTATTTGATTTCAAAAAATATATAAACATGACAACCGGTGCTTGGGGCATATTCAGTGCGATTGCATCATATACATATCTTGTACTGTTTTTCGGACAATTACATGATCACGATTACTATATACTTACTATTATACCTGCTTTTGCATTACTGTTTATGAATATGCTATACATGATTACTCAGCAGATTTCATTAGCATTCATAAAACTTTTGGCATCACTTGTAATAGCTGTCTTTTTATACAAAAACCTGCTTTATACACAAAATTTTGTACGGTGGCGCTATTGGGATGCATCGGTAAACGATCCTTATGCCCGGGTAGGTATTAAATTATTGCATGCCGAGCAGGAAATGACTGATGCAGGCATTTCGCCCGAAGCACGACTGGTATTTGTTCCGGATGACGGGTATTCAGGATGTACATATTTTACCAACCGGTTTGGATGGCAACTAGGTGGAAACTATGAAAACGAACTTAGCCGTATCGAAACATTCAAAGAACAAGGAGCTTCACATCTGGTTATTATAGATACAGCCCTGTTCAATCACAAGGAGTTACTATCTTATACCAATTCGATGATATTAAAAACAAACGATTATATAGTTTACACACTTAAATAAACATGATTATGAAACACACAGCAACATTCTTATTTATTCTGATGAACTCGTTTATGCTATATGCACAGCAGGGCGTTAAATATGTTCAACCAAAACAGTTTCAGAGTCTGATGCAAACGCAAAAAGGCATCGTACTGGATGTACGTACACCGGCCGAGTATAAAAAAGGGCATATCAAAGGAGCTCAACTAATGAATATTTTTGATGATGACTTTGAAGCACGATTAAATAAACTGGACAGGAATTCCGTGTTCTATGTTTATTGTGGCAGCGGTGGTCGTAGTAGCGAGTGCACCGAAATGATGGTGAAGAAAGGATTCAAACATGTGGTTGAACTGGAAGGCGGCACCTCAAACTGGCTGAAAAACGGTTTGCCCTTGGTGATTGACTAAAAGAGGCTTACATCATTTATCGCTGATTCCGTTTTATTATTATCGCTGAACAAGTAGCTTTTTACGTAGCGTTTCGCCATTAATTGTTGTTAATAAAACGTAGTATATTCCGGCAGGTAATTGAGTTATATCTGCATGCTGTAAGTTATTGTACTGCGTAAGCACTTTACTGCCACTTACTGAGTAAAACTCGGCTCTTGTGAATACGTCATTGCCATCAATGCTCAGATATGATGAAGCAGGATTCGGAAAAAGGGTAGCACGAAGTTGAGTATGATGTAATTCATTTACAGATACAGGCAATACCGGATATCTTTTATAGTTAAAGTAGCCCATAACCGGGTAATGATCGCTGGTATTATTTACGTATCCTGAAATATAAAACGGCAGGCTATCGAGCACACGGGATGAGTTGGCCACGTAAAACGGAAAATTGGCATCGTTTATCAATAAATGATCAATCATACTTCCACCCGATAAGGCATAAGATGATTTACCCAAGTCGCTAAGTCGCTTGCTTATAAAAAAATAATTTAGCGAATCAGAAACAAAATTTATGAATGGACTTTGCGTAGCTCCCGTCCATGTTGGTAAATTTACGTCATCATTCCAATCACCAATGACCATTACCTTGTCATTTTTACGGTTCGCATCTAAATATGTTTTTAGATAAACCGAGGCATTTTTGCGTCTGTTATACGAATCCTGATCGGCAAAAGCCTTGAAATGTATAACATATACGTATAATGTATCAATCTGATTATTTCCTTTGGTAGTCAATACGACCTCCAATGGTGACCTGCCGGCAAAATCATAATTATACTGCGATTGTGTAAGTATCATTTGCCATGATAGCATAGAGAACATACTTTTCTTAAAAAGCAATGCTGTTTTTTGTGTTTGACTAAAGGATGCAATGGTGCCATCGTACTCAGGCAAATCATTTAATAGATTCATCCATGTAGTGTTGTCGGAAACTTCACATAACCCCCACATGTCTATATCGGTATTTTTTATAATTGTTCTAACATTGCTGTATTGCAGAGGTTCGTTGGTTGGCCCGTTTGACGAATTACCCAGCCACTCTACATTCCAGCATGCAACATCCAGCAATGTGTCATTCCCGTACTTTGGAACCTGAGCAACTGCGGTTGAGGCAATACACCAAAATGAAAGGAAAAGGATTCTGTTCATTACTTATACGTTTTGACGTACCAAATATACGCAATCCCTGTTAAGACTAATGTAAATACCGATTGAATTCCATGAATCACAATAGCTAATGCATTTCCACCTGTTAAGGAAATACCCAACAAAACACAGGCTTGTGCAACCAAAAAGTGATAGGCTCCCACTCCGCCACCCTGTATCGGAACCGATCGACCTATGCTTCCAATAATCATTATAAAAAAAGCATCACTCAAGGTAAGTACAGAAGTTTCTTTAAAGGTAAAAAACCACAGGTAGGTCATAAGGTAGTAGCAAATCCAAATAGCTGATGTATAAATCCAAAAAGAAGGAAGTAGCAAACTACGGAAAAGCTGTGTTGTCAAGGATTTATAAAATAGAAACAAATGGCGGGCTTTTGCGTAGATGAAGTATAAAAGAACAAGTAGCAGGCACACACATAGTATGGCAACATAATAGTGTATGTGAGTAAATCTGCCCTGAATGTGCACCCATATATTCCGTTGCATAAAATCAGCTATTTCAGAAGAATACAATAACACCAATATACCAAGTAAGATGAAAAGACATATGGTATCTACAAAACGTTCAACAGCAACAGACAGCAATGATTTATCGAGCGTAAGTCGATGCGATTTACGCAAAAGAGCGCAGCGTGTCAGTTCTCCCAGTCTCGGCACTGCATAATTCACTCCATAACCAATGCACAATGATGCCAGCAAGGTTTTTTTGTCTACATGCTCGTGCAACTGTTTGAGCATGATCTGCCAGCGCATAACTCGGAATATATATCCTGAAAACGATACGACTAAAACCGGTGCAGCAACTTCATAATTTCCAATTCCTATGACATATAAAACATCCTGAATACTCACCTGACTAAATGCAGCCCACATAAGCAGGAAGCCTGCCAGCATATAAATGCTATACCTTACATACGAACTGTATTTTTTCATCTGACCAAAATGGGATATAAAATACCCGACTGGTTGGTTTGCCAGTAATAGCCTGGTGCGGGATAATGAACATAATCGGCTAGTTGTTTTACTGTACGCAAGGTTCTATTTTTAACTTTCCAAGCGCCAAGGTTCCAGTCAAGTCCAATAGCAAATGCACGGTCAGTGATTTCTTTATGCCTCGGAGATTGAGGATCTACGCCATAACCCAATGCTACATTTAAAAAAGCAGGCCACCTCTTCTTAAACTTTTGCGGGAGCATATTGTGAATATCAAATGCCATCCAGTACATATGGCCGTGGTAGTCGCTGGTAAGTGTCCATCCTTCAAAACCGTTTTTTAAGAAATAAGATGTAGGCCAATAACTCATTTTAAATTTGATATTGGACAGCGAGGGGTAACGCGATTGGAGATAGGCCATACCAATACCCGAAAAATTAGCAGCCAAATCATGCCAAGAATAGCCCCATTGTGTTACACCATCACCAAGTTCAATACTCACTGCCCAGAACGCACTAAGCCAGAACGAAGTTCGCAACCTTTGTTTATCCGTAAAGTCGCACAACTTCATCAATTCGCTTATTGAGTTGAAGTACATATACGATACATAAAAATGACCGGCTTTATCCATGCCGTAATGGTAATTCGTAGTAAAGTTATCACCTTTCTCAAACTTGAATGAATTGAACCCCTCATCCCACCACCATTTGTATTGTATGTAAGCACTTATTACCTGCTGGGCTGCAATTCCTGTAGTAAACACTTTTTGCTTTGTTGTGTAGGATGTCCAAAAGCGGTTATCAGATTGAGCATGTACGGATGTATACATAAAAGCAGTTATACAATAAACTACTAAATAACTGACGATATGATTTAATTTAGATTTCAAATTGCAACGCAAGGGATACGATATTCACCTTCGAATTATAAAATTGACCGCGCTCATCATAGCCTGCGGTATTTTGAAGCACAAAACGAAAAGTCTGAAAGTTAGGATTGATATAACGATAGCCTATCAATGTGTTGCTTGTGCTACCGAAACTAACTTCTTCTTTCCATTTTGTATCAAAAGCAATAAAAACATAGCCAGCTTTTCGAGACCCAAATAGTGCCACATCCGCACCAAACTGAAACATCGTTTTGGGTGTTTGTGTAACCGTAGCCCGAAAAACTGTATTGTAGCTAACTCCCCCGTAAAGCATGTACACATTTTCATAATTAAACAGGGCATGTGCTGAAATATAATCACGCTGGTAGTTATTATTAATGTATCCTAATGTAACACCGTCATCGCTTAGGTGATGGCTGGTATGACCTATGGCACTGCGTATGTACAAATACTTCATGAGTTTGATATCGGCAACAAGATCAACATAATAATCAGTATTTAATATTGCATTTTTAATGGCAGTGCGTCTCATAGTAGCGTGCGCAGAGGTACCAACCAGCAGTTGAAATCTGTTGTTGTATTGCAATACCGGAATTTGAGCACCCATAGCGAAATAAAATGTTCTGTTCTCAAGGTTTGACTGTAAATATGTTCGATGTGCACGTGTATCGGCTGAAAATAGTGGGGCTAAACGAGCGACCGGCAAGAAACGAACACCGCTTGTATCGGAAGCCGATACGTCATTTAAAAACCATGCTGGCAGTACTAAAACGAATGCAACAACTGCAGCGCGACTCATAAATCAGTATAATTTCCGGTTTTTAGACCAGTTAGATACAGAATTGCCTGCACTAATAGATTCCTGTTTCGTACCGGGTTTATGAAAGAACATGGCTGCTGCAACTGCTGCTACTTCATCGAATGATTGCTCATTTCTGAGTACATCAGGTGTAAAGTAGGTATCTACAAATTTTGTATCAAACTGACCTTTTATGTATGCTTCATGATTCATAACATATTGGCCAAAAGAAAGTGTAGTTTCAATACCACTTATCTGATAATTATTAATGGCATGTAACATGCGAAGTCTGGCCTCTTCCCTGTCTTTACCAAATGTAATAAGTTTAGCAATCATCGGATCATAATGAATGGGAATATCCATGCCTTGTTCAAATGAATCGTCAACCCGTATACCGTAGCCCTGAGGAATTTTATAGGTATTTAGCCTGCCGATATCAGGCAAAAATTGGTTAGCAGGATCTTCTGCACAAATACGCAACTCTATGGCATGGCCCTTAATAGACAATTCATTTTGCGTGTATCCTAACGCTTCACCGCGAGCAATTCGAATTTGCTCTTTAACCAGATCAAGACCTGTAATTTGCTCCGTTACAGGGTGCTCAACCTGAAGGCGCGTATTCATCTCAAGGAAATAAAAATTGAGGCTTTCGTCTACCAGAAACTCAACTGTGCCGGCATTGGTGTAATTACAGGCTTTGGCAACATTTACTGCTGCCTCTCCCATTTTTTTTCGCACATCGGGTGTTAAGCACGATGAAGGAGCTTCTTCGACCAGCTTCTGATGTCTGCGTTGTATGGAACATTCCCTTTCAAAAAGGTAAACGATATTGCCATGCATATCGCCTAGTATTTGAATTTCGATATGCTTGGGCGAAGCAACATACTTTTCGATAAAAACTGCATCATCTCCAAAAGCTGATAAGGCTTCACTTTGTGCCAATTTTATCTGCTCTTCAAATTCCCCTGCATGATTGACTACACGCATTCCCTTACCACCACCACCGGCACTTGCTTTTACCAAAACGGGATAACCTATTTTTTCAGCAATAAGTGAAGCTTCTTTTATATCACGCAATGCCTCCTTGGTTCCGGGCACCATAGGTACTTCATAGGCTGATACAGCTTGTTTGGCACTTATTTTACCACCCATCATGCGCATACTATCACCCGATGGCCCAATAAATATAAGCCCGGCTTCTTTTACCTTATCAGCAAAAACTGCATTTTCAGATAAAAATCCATAGCCTGGATGAATGGCATCCGCACCTGAATTAAGTGCAGTTTCAATAATTTTATCCATTCGCAGATAAGACTGGGAAGAAGGTGCAGGACCTATGCAATAGGCCTCTCCTGCGTAGCGCACATGAAGTGCATTTCGGTCGGCTTCGCTGTAAACAGCCACCGTTTGTATTCCCATTTCATGCGCAGTTCGCATGACACGTAAAGCAATTTCGCCCCTGTTGGCTATCAGTATTTTTTTCATGTTTTATTAAAAGCGCGAATTAATTAGTGATGCATACTTCTGCTGTTGCGTACAAATAATACCTAATCAATCGTTTCGCGATTATCAGTACGGACTTTGCGTTTTTTCTTAGTATCGCCATACACCAGGTTAAATCCTGTGCGAAAGTAAAGGCTACGAGCTGTGGTCGGTGAAAACATGGTCATAATGTTGTCCTGAACAAAAAACAGCTGAAATGGGCCAAGTTTCATAGTTGTACCAAATCCGATTCCATAATCGTCAAAATCATACAAAGAATAATTAACTACCAGTTGCCAGAAACGACCAATAGTATGCGAATAATTTGCTGTAAGTGCTGTATAAAAACCGGTTGGGAAATTTTGTCCCTGGAACATTAAACCCACTTTATCACTTTGGCCAAGTGTAAAATTCATACCTGTAAATAAACGTGTTGGAAGCTGTGTAACAAAGGGCGATTCGGAAAACTGCGCAGCACCAAGTATATTGGTTATACTGTCTAAGTAACGGTCGCGATCTTCTACACTATTTATGAGTGAATAATCGAACCCACTAAACGTACGCTCTACACTTTTGAGTTCATACTCATAGGTACGATGTTTCCAGGTTATTGAACCCAAATCAATCACCGAGGCAAATAATTCAAGTCGGGTAAACGGCTGATAGGTTAATCCAAAATCCAGGCCCCAGCCGCTATTATTTGAAAGCTCACTAATAAGTTGTTCTACCGGAGGCATTTTGCGTTCGGCATCAGTAAATGTTCTTCCGCCCAATTCGTTTACTAAAACAGGAAAACCCGAGGTGATTACCGAACCTGATGCTTTCAATGTAATGGGATACGGCACATCACTTCCGGTGCGGGTGCTCATAGCCAGGTCATTAATACCGAAATATGCATGTCCTATGAGGTATTTAAATCGAGCACCAACTGTAAATTTCCTGAGTTCTTTAGCTATGCTGAAATTAATATTTGAATAGGACATCAGTTGCAAATTGCTGCCTGAAAAGTCGACATCCTTGCCTCTTACAAAAATACTTCCGTTTATTAGGTCTTTACTCAATGCTATACTTGTATTAAGTGATGTGCCTGCACCTATTCCTACAAAAAAGCCTTTGACCGGGAAACCTACGTATAATAAATCTGTATTGTAAGTGAAATTCAATCCGAATGCATTGCCATCTTTCATACTCTTTTGCAAACCTGTTAAATCGAGCAGCCCACTAGTATCAATATTATTCATTACCATACGTGCATCCAGATTCACCAGATGTGCATTAAAGCCTAAATTATTAACAACAGGCAAACCAATAACAACCTGATACTCGGGCATAAATGCCGGATTAATGAAGTTCGACTGATACAAACCACGCATGTAAGGCAGCGTTGTTTCGGTTTGTGCACTAACTGAAAGGCCAGTAATGAGAATGAGTGCGAATGTTAAGCGAAATTGATTCATATCCATTCCTCCTTTCAATTATTGATTGCCATTGGATTGATATTGTGCATTACCAATCATACCTACCTTAACGGCTATTTTTTGTGTGTTGTATATTCGAACTGATGGCTTGTTACTATTGGCATCACGCGCGGAATTACCTCTGAATTTAGTGTAATAATAGTCACACCCTGCAGCCTGAATATTATTATACCGTTCATTGGTCATGGTACATACACTTTGTGCACTGCGAGGAATAGGAATAACATTCCCATTCACATCAACATCTGCAGGATCTAATTTTAATCCATCTGTAAACAAACTATCTATAATATCAAATGTATCAATACCATTTACATTTTTTTGCTTACAAAAATACACCTGAATTAATGCTCCTACAGGCATGGTACTGGTTGCTTCTGTAACTATACTCAAATCTTTAAGCTGAGTATTGGCAAATTCCGGAAATTGAAATTTATCACCATGCTGTACTGTGTAATCGTCAATTCGCATGTCGAATGGAATTTCGATATCGCAAAAGCTTTTTAGTGAACTTGTATCAAACATAAAATTATTAGTAGGTACATTATTGTAGTTGGCCTGTATATCCAGTACAAAGCTGATGGATTTCGGAGCGCTGTTTAATACCTGATCGATATTTGAATTATTCCGGTCTATAACATAAGAGCCTATACCTACCTGTCCCGGAGCAACTGCAAATGGCAATGAAAATGTATCTTTCAGAAAATCGATAGCTATGGGAATAGGAACATCATCATAACCACGAGCAAAGAAGTTTGATATTTTACAGGTGATGGGAAGACCAAAACCGTTTGAAATTCGGATACGTAACCTGGGATCGTTCAGAAAAAGACGACCGCCAACCTGATTAGAAAACAGGTCAATAGATATGATTTCACTTGTTCGCAGCAATGTAAAATTACCTAAGTATCCTTCTAAAAACTTATACTTGGGTACTACCATATATTGGCTCATTCCAAATTTTTCCCCGGCTACCATATCAGGATTCCCGGCTACTTTCTTAACCGAAAGAGAAGCATTATATGGCAACTTATTCGAAGCTGTACCACCGTTTGTAAAATCAATTAGATATCCAGCAAGGTTTATGGTGCGGTTAACAGTAATGGGTGTAGTGCCCGAATAATTCAGTTCGAATGAATCTATTAATGGTTGCCCGTTTAATGTTATGGACGGATAACTCATCACGACTTTTGTATTATGCTTAAAATCGCATGTAATGTTTAGATTCAAAGAACCTGTGCCAATTTCCAGTTTATTAAACTGCTCGTTGCCGGCTACAGCAATATCGGTAACTCCTGAAAATGCTTGAGAAAATGATCCAACAAAATTAAATGCAGTAGCTATTGCTGCATCTGCCTGAATGCCAAAATTAACCAGCACAGGCGGAATATTTATGAACTGACGTTTATCAATACTATCACCTGTTGTGTAAATAAAAGTCAATGGCTCTGCTCCATCCTGTTTTATTAGCCCTGTTTTGGAAAACTGGTCATAAATATCTTTAATACCCAGTTCATCTTGAAACAATGGCAAGGCTATTTCAGTTGCAAGTTTTACCCCTTTAATATCGGAAAGTGGGGCAAGTTCATAAAAGCATCCTGTAAAGAAGGGCAATGCGCCTATTAGCCACATTCTCTTTTTTAAACGCATAATGACGGTTTTTTTACGAATGTAAGAAAATACGTCTTATTTCAAACGGAATGCGTTTAAATAATTCGCTGTTCCCGGTACTACGAGATACCGTACTCCATCATTCATCAATATTCCCAAAGTACCTGGGGCTGAAGCATCAGCCGGGAATCCATCATCGGTTACTGAGCCGGTGTAGGAAATCATCTTCTGATTCAACGAATCAAATATCATGTAATCATTAGCTGCTGTTAATTGTGTATATACATACACACGATTTACAGGACCTAATAAGTACTGGCCATTTAAATCATATGCTGTCAACCCTATACTCTCTGTTCCTAAAATCTGCTTATTCAAAAACATAAAACTACTACTATCGGAGTGAACAACCGCAGACGACTGTATTGGATTCATGTTTTCATCCAATGTAAATCTTAAAACCGTTTTTGACAAAGTGTCAATTACCAGCATTTTATTATCAGAAATAAGAAAGTCTGCTCCGTTAGTAAATCCATGCTGTACTGCAGCACCATCAGGTTTCCAGATGTATAGCTTCTTTGAATCAGTGGAAGCATACACTACCGGTTGATTATATACTATACCATATTTCAAGTTAACTAGTTTATCTGGTGTAACTTTTGGATTCCATGACGGTAAGGCTTTGCCCGAAATTGCATAACCCATTACCCGTTTATTACTTAATGGTATGAAGAACTGATATGAACTATCATTGTAAAAATCAGTAAGCAATAAACCACTCGTAGCGATACCCGGCAGATAAATAGGAAAGCCAGATACATTTTTACCATTTGGATCAATCAGTGAAACACTTTTTGATGTGTTGAATAAATAGCCCCATTTTCCGGATGGATGATAAGTTACAGAATGTATAGTACTGACAACAGGTCCGGACATTTTAGTTTTCCATTTGATTATTCCGTCTGCTGCTATGCAATACAACACATTTTGTATATCCTGAATCATTATGTCATACACTTGTTCATTCCTATTAAATACCATGACAGGTGGCGAAAGTGGTGTCGTATCTAGTTTTACCTGCCATAATAATCGTTTCTTTTCTTCAAACTCAGGCTGAAGCTGTATTGCATATTGGGTGTAAAAATACCTATCATTCGTGGAGGCAAACTGAAAATGTAAGGCAGAGAACTTTTTGTACAATCCTTCATTCCTGTTTAAGTGACTATGCATGCTAGCATTTACGTATGCAAGCGGAATCGCAAACGACTGTGGAGTATTGATATATAAATCCAAATTAGATGTAGGACCTGAAAGAGATTTCATCTTAGCATACAGTTCATCTGTGCTTAAAACCTTTCGTGTCTGATGGGCATCTAGTATATGTTTAAGCACTTCGTGGTTGTGGGCCATTATTAATACATCTTCCACCAACACCACACAGGGGTTTGAAATGCCATTATACAAACTACCGAAATATTGCGATAAAAAATTACCAAATGGCCAGTGTGACAATATGAAGCCTTTGTATTCCTGGGTTGAATGCAAGGAGTCGAACAGCATTCGCTTATCAAGCTGTTTTCGATAATTATCCAGAAGCTGAGCTGCCCCTTCAGCTGAATTTGTTTTAATAAGTGCAAATATGTTTTGTTGACCTGCATATTGAACTGACCCTAATAGCGCCTGATTACCGATGACTGCTGTAAAATTATTTAACTCAACTTTGTATAGTGTGGAGATACTGTCTTGCGTTGACTTGTATCCTAAGAATAATCCCAGTCGATAGTGGTAATCATCCAATTCGTTTTTGAATGTAAGATAATCGCTAAATCCCATCCGAGTAAAATAGGCACAATCACTGGGTACAAATCTGTTTATATCATCAAGCAAAACGGGATTTTGATTTCGAAATAAATCCAGAAACTGACTTACTGTGTCATCTGTTAAACTTATACCCTTAAATACAAGTTCATTTTGCTGAACAGAAACATTCAACATACTCCAGTTTGCAAGATTCTGTAATGGACTTATCCATGTAGCATCTGTCAGTATATCTGAAATGCAGGCGTATAATTTACCCAGTTGCCTGTAATTTACGTAGAGCCTAAAGGGGGTACTTTTATCTTCAAAGGGCTGAAGCATTGAAATTTCATCAGTCTGAGCTGATACTTTAAATTTTAGCTTTCGTACAGCCGACTCTGCTAAAAGGCCGGAAGTGGTAAAAAATACATACGCGTTTGTAGCTGCAAAAACCCCTCTGTAACTACCTGCAGCATCCTGCAGGTCATATAGTTTTACACCTTCGTAGGTACGTGGCTTTATTCGATACTTATTATGGTAGTTAATAGCGGCAAGAACATCGTTTAAATTTGCGTCTTTAGGCATATGCATGGTTATCATCCATTCTGGCTGAGCTCCCTGAACATGTAGCGAAACAGCTATTTCGCCATCTTTTAGCAAGGTTGTTTGTAAAATTGAATCGTATAAATTGATTACTTGTATGGCTTCAGCTGAAGATGGGTAGGACTGCAACAACTGCCATAACTTGGTTTCCTTTAATATTTCCATACTCTCACCGGCATTGGAAGTAAATGCCACAGCTACAGCAGTTTCAGGAATAACAGCATACAACGGTTTGTCATCGGGCTTGATATACCTTGTATAAAAATAGCCAATTAACATAATAAACAGTAAAAATGTAGCAGCAATTCCAATCCAAAGAGACCTGTTCATGAATAAAATATTATTTTTAACCAAAATTACAGTAATTGCATATGTGTGAAACGCATATTGTTAACAAAAACTTGTTCAAAGCCATGAGTAAACATACACTTCAAAAACAAATGATTAGAGCCGGTGCAGCTATACTGTCGGCCTCAGTTGCAATGGGCGCTATAGGTACTCATCTTATTCAACGAGTTATACCCGCCAATCATATGAATACATACAAAACCGGTATTGAATACATGATGATACACGGTCTTGGTATTTTAGTGATTGCTTCTTTGCTTCGTAGATTGCATGAACCCATAGCACGTACAGTATTTTACATGTTCACTTCAGGTATAGTAATATTTACCGGAACCCTCACGTTGCTTTCGAGCCGCACACTGTGGATTGGGGATGCCATCAATTGGTTGGGTTTCATTACTCCGTTTGGTGGTGCTCTGATGATTGGTGGATGGGCACTACTAGCTGCAAAAGGATATAAAAAACCGACTCAGTTTCAGGATGGAACCACCGAACGCCTGTAAAATAACAGCATGAATTTATACCTTAAACGCCCGCTTATCATATTTGATCTTGAGACGACTGGAATAAGTATTCAAACAGATCGCATCATTGAGATTTCTTACATCAAATTGATGCCTGATGGCAGACAGTTAACTTATACACAGCGTTTGAATCCTGAAATGCCAATACCACCTCAGGCTACGGCTATTCACGGTATAACAAATGACGATGTTGCAAGCAAACCTGTATTTAATGACATAGCTCATCAGTTGGCCAATGACTTTGAAGGATGTGATGTAGGAGGCTATAACTCCAACAAATTTGATTTCCCAATGTTAGTTGAAGAGTTTTTACGTTCAGGCATTGAGTTTGATACAAAAAACAGGAAATTTATTGATGCACAGCGTATTTTTCATTTAATGGAACAACGTACACTATCGGCTGCTTACAAGTTTTACTGCAACAAAGATCTTATACATGCACACAGTGCTGAGGCTGATACGCGTGCCACTCTTGAAATATTGCAAGCGCAGCTTGACAGATATCCTCAACTTAAAAATGATATTGATTTTCTACACGAATTTTCAGGTCAATCAAACAATGTTGATTTAGCAGGTCGTCTTATTCGCAATGATAAACAGGAGGTAGTATTTAACTTTGGTAAACACCGTCATAAAAAAGTAATGGATATTTTCAAGGTTGAACCCAGCTATTATAAATGGATGATGGATGGTGATTTTTCACTGGATACAAAGCGCAAAATAACCGCATTGTATATACAGGCAAATGCCAAATAAATTACTTGCCGGCCCCTTTTAAAATGGTGAGCACTGTATATATCATGATACGAAAATCTACAGCCAGCGACATATTCTCAATATATAGTATATCAAATTTGAGTCTCTCAACCATTTGCTCAACATTTTCGGCATAGCCGTACTTAACCATTCCCCACGATGTAATTCCCGGCTTTACCCTGAGTAATTGCTTGTAGTATGGCGCAATCTGCACAATCTGGTCTATATAATACTTCCGCTCGGGCCGGGGGCCTACAAGCGACATATCACCCTTGAGTACATTGTAGAACTGAGGAATTTCATCGAATCTGTACTTACGTAACACCTTGCCGATTGGAGTTATGCGTTTATCATTTCTTGATGAAAGTGCAGGTCCAGCATCTTCGGCATTTACGTACATAGACCTGAATTTATATATATGAAAAGGCTTACCTTTTTTTCCAATACGAATTTGTTTAAAAAATACAGGACCGATTGACGATTGCTTAACTGCTATTGCCAAAGCTAAATAAAGCGGGGAAAGCAATAAAAGCACCGAGGCTGAAACCAAAATGTCAAGTGTGCGTTTGATAACCTGTTGCCATTTAGCCATCATTTCGTGTTTCACCTCAATGAGGGCCATACCCACAACATTCTCCAACTTAACTGTTCCTGATACCACATCATAAGTATCAGGAAGTATTTTAAGCACTATTGGTTCGCCTTCAAGCAGGTTGGTAACCTGAATAATTTCATTGTGCCGACTGCTGTCAATAGCAATAATTACTTCTTCAATTTCGCATGAGTGAATAATCTCCGGCAATTGGGTATAAGAGCCCAGATATGGTATGTTATCGTTTAAAGCTGCCTGAGCATTAGAACCAACATAGCCTTTAATTAAATAACCTGATGGAAACAACTCGTTTGCAATATCAGCATATAGCTTGTTGGCATTTTCTCGATCGCCTGCAATAATGGTATTGAAGCCGATTTTACGCAGGCTAATCTGTTTTTTAAGGTAGGTGACAAATGCTATTCGTGAAACTATGGTGGCACCATATTGAAGTGAAAACAAGGCAATAGCCGTGTAATAGTAGTCAGTATATCTGGCTACTTCATCATCAAGAAGAAGTGAAAAGAACAATATAACAACACCTAAAAGTGTAACACTAAATGTAGTATGCAATTCTTTTAACCGTGATTTGCGCCATACATCGCTGTAAAATCCGGTGAGATAATAGATTAGAACCCAAAACAGAGGAACATAGAATAATCCGAGATAAAAGTTTTGACCTGTTTCAAATGCAATGCTGTAACCGAATTTATCAGGCTCAATGAAATACTTTCGGTATAAAAAAAACGTAAACCATGCTGCCATTGCCGACAAGTAATCAAGCGCTATATAACACGCGGTATGTACTGTTTTCAGGCGTTTCATTAATATACAATCTTAATATTGTCCAGGTAAATATCAGCTTGCTGATTGGCATCTTTAAACAATCCAATGTAAAATTTATACAGTGTATTCGATGGCTTGCCGGCCGTTTCCTGATTGAGTGCCAGGTATAATTTCCTCCACTCTCCTTCGGTATTGAACAGGCGTATCACTTCATTCGGTTGACTGGATGTTTGTCCGGGCTCAAAGTAATAATAACCTATAATGAGCGGCACATTGCTTTTATAATCCATTTCCAGAAATACCGGTTGGTTCATACCAGGAAGGTTGAAGTTTTCTGTTGTAAATAGCTGAAATGACTCCGTGCCGGGTGTTAGTTCAATTTTACCTGAATTTTTTCCGGCTTCCAGGGCCTGTGGTCCGCTAACACGAACAACCGTATCACCAGCCCTTGAATACAGAGGATTAAGCGTGAAGCGAAATCCTACCCGATCAAAATCTTCAATAAGTGGAAATACACATGAAGAGCGATAAACAAACTCAGGCTTTACGGTATCAACCATATTTTCTTTCAGATCCTTGGTAATTCGGTACGTTTGAAACATGGGATACGGAATGCGCTCTTCAAGCTGTGCTGAAAAAACAACTCCAGCTTCTATATTAAGGTTGACTTTACCACTTCGGGGAATAGGTATGGTTGCAGGTATTTTATATATACCCAGCAATACACCCTCGTCATACACCCATACATCAGGTATTCGGTGAAATGCATCGCCCTGCGAACCGTCAAGGTTAGAACCTGTGGTTATTGACGGTATATGAATATATGAAGGAACAGATACGGGCGATGTATCCTCCAGAACTTCACATGCTGAAATTGACATTAGGCATAGCAGCCACAGAATATACCTGTAAGTATGCATCGGGGGCAAATGTACCGAAATTACATGGTACGTTATTAATCAAATAAAGTACTGGGATGAAATTTTTCTATTATCTGATGAGCAACTTTCAGCGATTGGTAAGCATGGAAAATATCCTGGCTATTTCGCTGCCTATGCTCAATGGCTTGAGCAAATTCCTGAAGCTCAAGTTTTATTACATCCTGTTGTTTAATGCGAGACGCACTGTAGGGAACTTCTGCCAGTTCCCCTGTTTCAGTTTTAATCAGTTTAGTCAGTTGATATTGATTTAGATCAAATCGTATACATTCCGACTTCTGAAAAATACGCAAATAGCTGTTTTGTCCGTTGGCAAAATTTCCGCAGTTAATATTAGCCGTACAACCGTTCTCAAAGTCAATACGTACATTAACAAAATCTACAAAATCATTAAATAACTGTGTAGCATTTGCTGTAACTTTTCTAATGTTTGAACCGGTTATATAAGTTAGTAGTTCAATATCGTTTAGCAGACCACCGAAAATGAGAGAATCATTGGATATACTGAGCACCTTTTGCTGAAACCGGTTACACTCAATATAAATGGGCCTGCGTACCAACCGTTTCAGCTTTTTAACTTCAGGATGTAGCCTGTCTTCATGTAGCACTTTAATATTAACCTGAGCCTCCATTGCCAAATCGCATAACTGACGTGCTTCGCGAACATCTTCCGATATCAGGCCTGTAAACAATACGTGAGTGGAACGCATAAGTGCCTCCGAGGCGTATTTAAAGTGATGACCCACCGGGGTTTGAATATCCACTGCATCTGATTTCTGCAGCAGGTATTCGTACGAACTGACAAAGGGAATTTGATACAAATCAGCAACCGAACGCGCAGCATCTGCCTGATGGTCATAAATGCCGGTGATTTCAAATTCGGGCATACCTTTAAGCACATCCAAATGCATTTTGGCAGCTTCGTTTACACCCGCTAAACCTATTTTTATTGTCATATTCGGTGTATCAAAAATAAGAGGCATACACATTCCTACCTGTTGCACTTATTCACGTGTTTTCGAAATGCACCTCGGTATAAAGCAATAAAGTATACACCAATAATGGAATTAGTGAAGAATGTGAGCAAATGGTGTATGAACAGCCATTAAAGAGTTTTTTATTTGCATATAGATGATTGATGAGTATAAATACAAAGGGGCACGGAAAAAGCTTGTAGAAGAACTGACAACCAAGGGTATAACAGACAGCAGAGTGTTGCAAGCCATCGGTGAGGTGCCTCGCCATTTCTTTTTTGACAAAACGTTTTATCCGCATGCATATGTAGATAAGGCATTCCCGATTGGTGAAAACCAAACGATATCTCAACCATACACAGTCGCCTACCAAACACAGGCATTACATATTCAACAGGGCGACAAGGTGCTGGAAATAGGTACCGGATCAGGCTATCAGGCAGCAGTACTCATGCAAATGGGAGCAACTGTGTACAGTATTGAACGTATAGAAAAACTTCAGGTCAAGGCCGAAAAGCTTTTAAAACAAATGGGATACTCAGCCATTCTGAAATGCGGTGATGGCACCAAAGGCTGGCCCGAGAATGCTCCGTTCGACAAAATAATAGTGACTGCAGGCGCACCTGTTGTTCCTAATACGCTGGCTGCTCAGCTAAAAATAGGAGGTGTTATGGTTATACCGGTAGGCGACCTGAAGAAGCAAAAAATGATAAGTATAGTTCGTAAAACCGAAATCAAATTCGAGCAAATAGAGCTTGATCAATTTGCATTTGTACCGCTGGTTGGTGAAAAAGGCTGGAAGAACTAGTTCGCTAATTATTATACAACCAACCTATCAACTCTCGCCCCTTTTTTCGCTAACACAAACAAATTAATTGATTACCTCATAAAAGGCATTTTAGGCATAGCCCTGCCTGCTCCCTGAAGTTTATTCATGCTGCGCATCATTTTCCTCATTTCTTCAAACTGTTTCAGCAGTTGATTTACTTGCTGAATATCTGTTCCGCTACCCATAGCAATACGTTTTCTTCTGTTCCCGTTTATAATGTCGGGCGTTTTGCGCTCGGCCGGTGTCATGGAGTTGATAATGGCTTCAATTCCCTTGAACGCATCATCGCTTATGTCTAAATCTTTTACCGCCTTACCTACACCAGGAATCATGCCCATCAAATCTTTGAGGTTTCCCATTTTCTTAATCTGCTGTATTTGGGCATAAAAATCTTCGAATGTAAATTGATCTTTTAACAGCTTCTTCTGAAGCTTGGCAGCCTCTTCTTCATCAAATACCTGCTGTGCTTTTTCAACGAGCGTTACTATATCGCCCATCCCCAAAATACGCTGAGCCATACGGTCAGGATGGAATACTTCAAGCGCCTCTGTTTTTTCACCGGTACCTACAAACTTTATTGGTTTATTGACCACCGACTTGATAGATAATGCTGCACCACCCCGGGTATCGCCATCCAGTTTGGTGAGAATAACACCGGTAAAATCCAACACATCGTTAAATGCCTTGGCAGTATTCACAGCATCCTGCCCGGTCATGGAGTCAACTACAAATAATATTTCCTGCGGATTGAGCGCTTTTTTGATTTGGCCTATTTCGCGCATCATCTCTTCATCTACACTTAGGCGTCCGGCTGTATCCACTATCAGTACTTTAGCTCCCTGCTGCCGGGCCTCTTTCAATGCGTGTTCGGCTATACTTACCGGATTTTTATTTCCTTCTTCCCAATACACGGGTACTTCAAGCTGCTGACCCAATACCTTTAATTGCTCAATGGCGGCAGGTCTGTACACATCACAGGCAGCCAGCATTACGGTTCTGCCTTTTTTCTTCAAGTAATTGGCCAGTTTTGCTGAGTGGGTAGTTTTACCCGAACCCTGCAAGCCCGCCATCAATATCACACTTGGATTGCCTGACAGATTAATGTCTTCGGTTTTGCCGCCCAGCAATTCGGTGAGTTCATCACTTACAATTTTCACCATTAGTTGCCCGGGCGATACGCTGGTGAGCACATTTTGGCCTAAGGCTTTTTCTTTAACAGTATCGGTAAATGTTTTGGCTATCTTATAATTAACGTCAGCATCAATAAGGGCCTTACGTATTTCTTTTATCGTTTCGGCTACGTTTATCTCGGTAATTTTCCCCTGACCTTTCAGGGTTTTAAACGCTTTATCTAATTTACTGCTTAAATTTTCAAACATAATTGCTCAATTTTGAAGCTACGAAAATAATCAATTCAGCCATTTACACTTCATGAATACGCATCCGGTCTTATTTTACGATGGAGTTTGTGCATTGTGCAACAAGGCCGTACGCTTTTTTTTACGTTACGATAAAAAGCAACGATATCGATACGCTGCTTTGCAGTCGGCTATTGCCGGGCAAATGCTGGGAGTATCATCTGATCTGAAAACGGTTGTACTTTACATGAATGGAAAAACTTACCGTCAGTCGGAAGCGGCTATTCGGGCTGTGGCAGGCCTGGGTGGATGGTGGAGTAGTTTAAGGGTGTTGTTGCTAATTCCGGCACCTATCCGCAACTGGCTATACAATGTAGTGGCATCAAACCGTTATAAATGGTTTGGCAAATACGAAAGCTGCCCACTACCCTCACCCGATAAGCGTCATTTATTTATTGATACCTGAGTATGCGCATTACATCAGCGCGCGCTGAATACGAAATACAGGAAACCCTTCGCCAGAACGGTAAGTTTGGATCCGTTTATCGGGGTATTGAAATATCAGGTCAAAATCCTGTTATCATCAAACAGCTTGCCGCACAGGCTACACCCGAACAGGTTATTCGATTCAGCAACGAATTCAACTTAGCTGTAAGGCATCAACAACTCATAACAGCAATTGATTTCTTTAGTGTGAACGGCATTTATTATCTGATACGCCCTTATGTTCGTGGCAGAGATGCTTCAGCTTTTATACGCAAACAAAAGATAAGCGTCAGTCAACTGTTCATGTTGGCTAAAGATATTTTACCGGCACTTCACCATTTACATACACAGGGTATTTTGCATACCGATATAAAGCCATCCAACATCATACTTTCAGAAATTGATGGTCAACTGCGTGCCTACCTTACCGATTTAGGATTGGCAAGGCATAAAAACACCCCTATTCACAAGCGTCCGTTTGCATTGCTTTACAGCCCGCCCGAACAGGTTCTTCAATATCACTCGCTGATGAATGCTTCTTCCGATATTTATTCAACCGGGGTGACCTTATATGAATTGATAAGCGGGTACAATCCCTTTAAACACAACAATCCTGAATTGGCAATGCACCTGCAACTTACACAAAGCCCGGAACCATTGCAAAAGAAGTACAGTGCTATTTTTAAGGTGCTGCAAAAAGCTACAGCCAAACCTAATTTTGTTAAGCCACCACACCATTATACAAAAACAGAATTGGAGAATATGCTTACCGAATCAATGTCACAACGTTATCAATCGGCTGAAGAGATGTTGGTTGATTTACATTCGCTACGTATGCCACCTGATGAATTGCCATGGTGGCGTAGGTGGTTTTACACATAATGCTTTTTTAACTGCTCTACTATTTCAAACACAGCCGGACAAACAGCAACATTATTGTAAGTTTCTTTAAGAATAGTATGCATTTTACGCTGATTGGTGTGCGGATACTCTCGGCACGCATTAGGGCGATGATCATATACCGAGCAGTAATTATCAGTACCTAAAAACGGACAAGGTAATATCTGCAATACATAATCATTATCTTCATCCACGCGCAAGTATTTTTGAATAAAAGTAGCTGGCTTAATTTTCAAATAAGCACTCAGTCGTTCGATGTCTTTTTGGGTAAATAGAGGTCCGGTAGTTTTGCAGCAATTGGCACACTGTAAACAATCAACTCGTTCAAAAACCTCATCATGCATTTCATGAAACCTCAAATCCAGATCATGGGGTGTTTTTCGCTTTAAGCGTTCAAAAAATTTCTTAGTGGATGCCTGCGTCTTTTGAACCTGAATACGATGCTTTGATAAATCCATTATTTGTCGGGCTTAACAATGAGAACGGGAATAGTAACACCATGGCGCACCACATCGGCTGTAGTACCAAAAATAAAATCTTTAAACCCTTTATGTCCGTGCGACCCTAATACAAGCAACTCTGCGTCTGACTGATTAATCATAGTCACAATCGCATGCCCTGATTTGCCATAGCCAAGTTTAATCTCCGTTTGGTAACCCAGTTCATTCAATTGATTCATATAATTTGAAAGAAGTTCAGTATCCTCTTTCGATTCTGCATCAGCTATTTCTTCGCGCATCTTTAGTGCTCCGGCCGATTCCACCACGTGAACCAATATATACCTTGCCTGCTTCCCTCCCATTTGCAGTGCATACTGCAAAGCCGTTTCGTCTGATCGGCTAAAATCAACTGCAATGGCAATACACGAGTACTGCCTTGCTTCGGGTACAATAAAATGTGCTTTGGTCCTGTGCATTTTTGCCTCGTACTCGTTTTGTTTTTTGATATCAAAAAGCGGATAAAATACAATGTACAACAACAGTACTACTGTATACAGTATAACCACAGCCAGCAGGCTCTTCAGCACAAGATGTGCATCAGACGAGAATACAGCTGATGTTTCCTGATAAACCAGAAGCGCATTAAGCACCACAATAACTGATGCACAAACGGATGCAAACACAATGATTCCTTTGCTTATGGTAAATTTACCCATCAACTTTTTATTGGCCGTAAAGTGGATGAGAGGTATCACAGCAAAGCCAAGTTGCATACTTAATACCACCTGACTTAATACCAACAAATCGCCCATGCGGTTTTCGCCATACAGAAATATTGTTAATAATGCAGGCGCTATGGCCAGCAAACGGGTTACTAGTCTTCTGATCCAAGGGCTGAAACGCAGATTCAGATAACCTTCCATGATAATTTGTCCTGCCAATGTTCCGGTTATGGTTGAACTTTGCCCTGCTGCGATAAGAGCTATGGCAAAAAGTGCAGGAGCCAATGTGCCAAAGAGATTGTCAAGAAGTAAATGAGCATCCTGAATATCGGATACATGGTAATAACCCGATTGGTAAAAGGCTGTTCCGGCAAGAATCAATATAGCTGCATTGACAAAGAACGCCAGATTCAATGCAATACCCGAGTCAATCAAATTAAACCGTATGGCCTTGCGAATACCTGTTTCATCGCGCTTAAACTTACGTGTTTGAACCAATGACGAATGCAGGTAGAGATTATGCGGCATAACGGTAGCACCTATAATTCCGATTGCAATATACAATGCGCCATCGCTGAGAGATGTAGGAATGAGACCCGTAGCTACCTGTGTAAGGTCAGGTTTTACAATTAGCAATTCAATGACAAATGAAACTCCTATAACGGTAATGAGTGCGAGAATGAAGGCCTCCATTTTGCGAATACCTTTATTGATTAAGAACATAAGCAAAAAGGTATCGAGTGCGGTAATAATAACGCCCCACCCCAAAGGAATATGAAACAGTAACTGTAATCCTATAGCCATTCCAATGATTTCAGCCAGGTCGCAGGCAATGATGGCAATTTCAGCCAGCGCATACAGCGAAATATTAGCCCATTTCGGATAATAGATACGCGAAGCCTGAGCCAGGTCCAATCCTTTAACAATTCCTAAACGTGCTGCAAGACTTTGCAACAGCAATGCCATGATATTACTCATCAGCAGTACCCAAATAAGCTGATATCCAAACTTACTGCCTGCTGCAATGTCGGTAGCCCAATTGCCAGGATCCATATAGCCAACACTTACCATATATGCCGGGCCTAAAAAGGCCAGCAGGGTTTTCCAAAAACCGCGTTTACCCGGAATGGGAACCGAAGCATTCACTTCTTGCAATGATTTAGCCGGTCTTTTCATTTTCCTTTTTTACGTTTAACCAAAATTTGCCTGGCCACTTCTTTGCTCAATAAAACAGGCGAATTAGACCCTGATAAAGAGGCCATAATACTACCGTCATATTCTACTACTTCTTCTATTTCGACTATAACTCCCAAACGCAATCCTAACTTATCGAGGTACTGTAAAAAAAGTGGGCTATGATCTACTACACCTGAAAGCACTAGTGTATCCCCTGACTTGCATTCGGCCAGCAGATGCAAGGGCAATTGTTTAATCTCACCGTTTTTGCCCGGAATTACATCACCGTGCGGATCAACTTTTGGGTAACCCAAAAACTCGTCTAACTTATCGGTTAGCAACTCGGAATGGATATGCTCAAGCTGCTCGGCAATTTCATGAACCTCATCCCAACCAAACTTGAGTTTATCATACAAAAAAACTTCCCACAACCTGTGCTTACGTACAACCGATACTGCTATCAGCTTCCCTTTCTCAGTTAAAACTACGCCCCGATACTTCTCGTAATTCACAATTTTTTTTGCCGATAACTTGCGTATCATATCTGTAACCGATGCTGCCTTGGTTTGTAGCATATCTGCTATTGCATTGGTAGTTACGTTTCCCTCCAGCTGATTCGAAAGCTTGTAGATGGCTTTGATATAGTTTTCTTCGGTCTGAGAGTACATGGTACAAAAATAGTATTTTTTAGGCTTGTCTAAAATTAATTTTATATGCTTTTAAAAACAGACACGTTGGCAATAAATCAAAACTTGGTTAGTTTTGTTTTACTATTATGATTATCAAAAAATTTCTATCATATCTGACATTTTGGAAAAAAGCTGACCCAAATGCACCCCATTCATTTAACTTGAAAATGATGCACGGTATCAATAAAATATCCATCATCATGTTTCTGTTTGCACTAATTGTCATACTTATACGACTTGTCAGGTCCTGAAGATTGGAATGAAATTTGTTCACTCGCACTAACCATTTAATATTTTAACATTATGCTATTTATTTTTATTGTTTTCGCTCTTTTAAGTTTGGTAGTAAGCTGGCGCTTCAAGTCAAAAATTAAAACGTATTCAGAAACTTCGCTGGCAAAAAACCTAAGTGGCGCTGAAATTGCCGAACACATGCTTCGCGACAATAATATACACGATGTTAGAGTTATAAGTACCGAAGGTCAATTGACCGATCATTACAACCCGCTGGATAAAACTGTAAACCTGAGTCGTGACGTGTACTACGGAAGAAATGCTGCTGCTGCTGCCATTGCTGCACACGAGTGCGGACATGCCCTGCAGCATGCACAATCCTATAGCTTTCTAAAGTTTCGTTCAGCTATGGTACCAGTTCAAAATGCAAGCGCACGGTTGTTAAATATCATCATTATGGTGATGATGTTTGGAGGTATGTTTCTGTTTAAATCGTTTCCTTTTCAATACGTTCTGTTAACTATTATCGCCTGTCAGTCGGTTATTACATTATTCAGTGTTATAACCTTGCCGGTTGAGTTTGATGCCAGCCGCAGGGCATTGGCTTGGCTTACCACACGTGGAATAGTAATGAACAACGAACGAGATATGGCTAAAGATGCTTTGAAATGGGCTGCCATGACATACGTAGTAGCTGCACTCGGAGCCATTGCCACGCTGCTTTACTGGGTTATGATGCTTATGGGTAGAAGAGATTAATTGATTACACACGTTTGCCTGTAAAAGCCATAGCAATCAAGCTATGGCTTTTTTATTAAGCCGTTACCAACAATTTTATGGGTATGAACACCTCGGCAAAGAATCTTATCGTTTTAGATGCCGCAACAAAAACTATCAGCCAAGTCTGTTAAAAAAAGACGGCCGCCCGATAAATCGGGCGGCCGTCTTACGTATTTTTATATCAGATTCTTTTAATGAGCATGCTCATGTCCTACTTCGTGCTGATGGGCATCAGATTTTGCCGAATGGTGCACAGCACACATATCACCACACTTTTCTAAGCATTCTTCCTGAGTTTTGCATCCTTTTGCACAGCCTGTCATGCAATCACCTCCCTTGGCATGCTTCATACACATTGTTTTTTCTTCAGCACTACATCCCAGACTATCGCACATGGCTGCACATTCTTCCTGTGTCATTTCAGCACATTTGCTCATATCACATTTCATTTCTTGGTTCATGCCTTCACAGCACTCCATTTTTTCTTTACCCTGGGCATGGCCATTTCCATTCATTTGATGACCAAGCATTGGTGCAAGTGTAAGACCAACCAGACATGATAATTTAATCAAAATATTCATTGACGGGCCTGATGTATCTTTAAACGGATCGCCTACTGTATCGCCCACTACAGCCGCTTTATGCGGTTCTGATTTTTTATAGAAAATTTCTTTTTTGCCATTAACTTCAATCTCTACGCCCTTTTCAAATGATTTTTTAGCATTATCCCATGCACCACCTGCGTTGTTCTGGAATATAGCCCATAGTACCCCGCTAACGGTAACACCAGCCATATATGCACCCAACGCTTCAGCACCCATAACCAAGCCAATGATGATAGGCGTAACAATAGTAATCACACCAGGTAGTAACATCTCACGCAGCGCAGCGCTGGTTGAAATTTCCACGCATTTGCCATAATCAGGTTTTCCTGTCCCCTCCATAATTCCTGGTATTTCGCGAAACTGTCTGCGCACCTCGTTAACCATATCCATGGCAGCTTTACCCACTGAATTCATCGCAAGGGCCGAGAACACAACCGGTATCATACCTCCGATAAATAAGGCAGCTAACACTTTTGCGTCAAAAATATTAATACCATTAATACCGGTAAATGTTACATATGCAGCAAATAAGGCCAGCGCAGTTAATGCTGCCGAGGCGATAGCAAATCCTTTACCAATTGCTGCTGTAGTATTTCCTACAGAATCAAGAATATCTGTTTTTTCACGTACATCGGCTGGCAATTCGCTCATTTCGGCCACACCACCTGCATTGTCGGCAATGGGACCGAATGCATCAATTGCTAATTGCATAGCTGTATTTGCCATCATAGCTGAAGCGGCTATACCTACACCATAAAAACCAGCCAAAGCATATGCACCCCAAATAGCACCTGCAAACAAGATAACAGGAAGTGCAGTTGAAAGCATGCCTGTACCTAAACCTGCAATAATATTGGTAGCAGCACCGGTTGCTGATTTTTGCACGATTCCTAATACGGGTTTTTTACCTAGTCCGGTATAATATTCAGTAATGTATGAAATAGCACCACCTACGAACATGCCAATAATAACTGCATAAAACACATTCATGGAAGTTGTAGTAGCGGTGCTAAACTGACCTGCATTGAATACCCTCATGGTCATTTCTTTAGGCAACATCATATCAATCAGGAAATATGAGGCAATCAATGAAAGCAAAATAGATGCCCAGTTTCCGCGGTTAAGCGCTGCCTGAACCGTGTTGGTATCGGCTTTACCATTGTCGCTAATACTTACGAAATAGCTACTTATTATAGATGCCAGCAACCCAAAGCCTGCAATGCTTAAGGGCAATAATATTGGGCCTAATCCGTCAAACGGAATGCCAGCGTAAGTATCGTTTGCCTGGAACCAGTCACGTATGAGGTAATTACCCAACACCATAGAAGCCAGAACTGTAGCCACATACGAACCGAACAAGTCGGCACCCATACCGGCCACATCACCTACGTTATCACCTACGTTATCGGCAATTGTTGCCGGGTTGCGCGGGTCATCTTCAGGAATACCTGCTTCTACTTTACCAACAAGGTCAGCACCCACATCGGCAGCTTTGGTATAAATGCCACCACCCACGCGTGCAAACAAGGCTATACTTTCAGCTCCAACCGAAAAACCTGCAAGTACTTCCAGCACACGTGTCATTGAATCGTGTCCGCCATTGGCTAATGAGCCATCCATAAAGAAACTGAAAAAAAGTATAAACAACATACTTATTCCAAGAACTGCAAGACCGGCAACACCCAAACCCATAACGGTACCACCTGTAAATGATACTTTTAGTGCCTTGCTTAATGATGTGCGGGCTGCCTGCGTAGTACGTACGTTGGCCTTGGTAGCAATACGCATACCGAAAAATCCGGCAAGCGCACTGAAAAAACATCCCAATACAAAAGCTACAACAATTAAAATGTGCGATGTTTCCACCACCTGCGACAACCAGCCCAGACCTGCACCGGCTATAACTACATATATTGCCAGAATGCGGTATTCAGCTTTTAAAAAGGCCATAGCTCCTTCTGCTACGTAGCCTGCAATTTCTTTCATGCGGTCATTTCCCGCATCTTGTTTGGTAACCCAGGCACTTTTAACTGCCATAATAATAAGGCCTAATACGCCTAAAGCCGGAATTAAATAGATAAAGTTCTGCATAGTGTCTTTTAATTTTTTTACAAAGCGGGCAAAAATAACATAAAATTTTACATTCGGTATTTAGATTTGAACACATGTGTAAACGCAAACCGCATTCCTTATGCCTGATTTTGCTGTGCATACGGCTAATCATTTCATGCAAAAGCCTTATGGCTCAAGGAATATCAGGCCCGGTAGGTGCTGAATCATGGATTACAGGAGGAACTTCTGTTTCTCAAATTAATGCCTGGTCGGGTATGAATAACCCGGCAACACTGGCTTTTCAAAAAACGCATAACCTGGGTTTATATGCTGAACAACGTTTTATGAGGAGTGAGCAACGCGTGGCAAATGTGAGCGGACACTATAAAAGCCGTTGGATTACGGCAGGAGCACACATTCATCAATACGGCTATACGCTGTTCAACCAGCAAAGACTGGGCGTTACATTCGGACGGCTGCTTACCGAAGACTTCAGTTTAGGTGCGGGTGTTGAATACGTAGTGACTAATATCAGCGAATACGGTAATGAAGGTGCAGCAGTAGCTACGTTGGGTGCGTATTATAAAGCCACCGAACACCTGTCTCTGGGCATATATGTTTTTAACCCTACACGAAGCAGGTATGCGCTGGCCCTATCCGATCCTATACCCACTTTTGCAAGAGCAGGTGTTACCTATCAACTGGCTGTTCGTGTAAAATTATGTGTTGAGGCTGAGCAGCAACTGAATCAATCACCTGTGTGGAGAGGTGGAATCCGCTATCAGCTAAATGAAGTAATCGAGTTGGGAATTGGAGGAGCATCAAATCCTACATATTTTACTGCCGGTTGCCGTATGCAGCTACGAAAGTTAAAATTTGATCTGGCTACCAGTTTTCATTCCATATTAGGACTCACACCACATCTCGGTTTATCTATTCCTCTTGCAAAAACTAAGCATGCCAAGCCCTAAGTCATATATGCTTTTAGTGCTTTTTGTTGTGCTGTCGGCTGTTGCAACTGCCCAACAGAAAAAGCGTGAGTCGGAAGAGAAAATCATTGCCGATTTGATGGAAAGATACATTGAAAATAACGAAGCGAACATTGATTATACCGACCTGCAAGAGCAACTTGAGTATTACATGCGTAACAAATTAAATCTGAACAAAGCTACCCGACAGCAACTGCAGCGACTTTTTTTTCTGAATGAGGGTGATATATCAGCCATACTTTCACACCGTCAGCAGCACGGAGAGTTTATAAGTATCTACGAGCTTCAAGCCGTTCCGAGGCTGGATGATCTTAAACTATATTATCTCAGCTACTTTGTAGCGGTTGAAGGCAACTTGCTGGACGATCAAACTCCGTTTCTGAAGCAAATAAGTAAAGGCAGACATGAATTGTTGTTGCTTCACGAAAGCGAAATGCAGATGCGAGCGGGTTATGAATCAGAACGTATACAAAACGGGCAAACCTATTACAAAGGTTCGCCTTATCGCTATCTTACACGGTACCGTTTTACATACTCCAACTCACTGTATTTTGGCTACACTGCCGAAAAAGACAAGGGAGAACCTTTTTTCAATAGCCAAATACAAGCATTTGACTTTAACTCATTTCACCTGTTTTACCGCCCCAAACGCAGTATCGTAAAGACTATTGCACTAGGCGACTACCAGGCAAATTTTGGTCAGGGTTTGACGTTTGGTTCTGGTATTGCTGCACGTAAATCGGCATTTGTCATGAGCGTTAAACGACAATTTCAGCAACTGCGTCCGTATCGTTCGCTTAATGAAAATGAATTTTTACGTGGGGCGGCTGTTACATTAGGCAAGGGAAAATTTGAATGTACACCATTCTATTCAGGTAAATACATTAGCACAAACCTGAGGGATTCGTTAGATCCTGCATTATCGGAGGAAGAACAATTCAGTTCAATACAATTGTCGGGCTTGCACCGAACCGAAACAGAATTGCAAAACCGCTACAATGTGTTTCAGCATATTTATGGAGCACACTCTGCATGGGTCCAAAAAAATAACAGGATAGGTTTTACGTATGTAGGCACCGAATTCGACAACGCATTTGCTTCGGGCAATTCACCTTATCAGCTTTATAATTTCAGCGGACAGTCAATGTCGCAGGCTGGTGTTGATTATTCATTTACCATTCGAAATGCAAACCTGTTTGGCGAAGTGAGCCGCAGTAACAACAATGCATATGCACTGACATCCGGATTGATCATACCATTGGATGACAAGCTTGATATCATTATGCTGTACCGGAATTTTGGGCGCAACTACCAAACAATATTTGCCAATCCGTTTGCCGAAAATAATGATGCCCGCAACGAAGAAGGATTTTATACCGGTGCTACTATTCGTTTCAGCCGAAAATGGGTGCTCCAAACATATTTTGATGTGTATACTTCACCCTGGCTAAGGTATTTGACGGATGCCCCCTCCCGTGGATATGACTACTTAGGCGAACTGCAATACACCCTCTCACGTCACACACAAATTTACTTCCGTTTCAGGCATGAAGAAAAGTGGCGAAACCAAAACAACCTGACTGAACGCACTGATTATTTATCGCCAGCCTCTCGTACTCAATACCGACTGCATGCGCAGTATAAACTAAGTGCACAATGGACAGGCAAAAGCCGAGTTGAACATGTGCTTTACAGCGATAACCTGCTTAATAACCAAACGGGCACACTTATTTTTCAGGATTTGTTTTACAGCACACCCCGTAAACAAACTACACTTACTGCACGTGTAGCAGTATTTACTGTAGATGATTTTAACGCACGTATATATGCCAATGAAAATGATGTATTGTATCAATACGCTGTGCCCCTCTTCAACAATAGCGGCATACGCTATTATTTAGTGCTTCATCAACGCATATCACGAAAACTGGATTTCTGGATTAAGTACTCGGTAACCGACTACAGTGATATAGAATCCATTGGTTCAGGCCTGCAACAAATAAATGGAAATGTTCAGCGCGATTTACGCGTTCAGTTGCGTATCGTTTTGTGATGCTGATTCGGAATTTTTTCTCCAGAGCCAATAAGATAAGCGATTAATAAACGGTAATAACATAAGTGCTGTTACCACATTGAAAATTATGTGTGCATAGGCTACCTGAAACCGAATATCATCGGTCAGGTATTGTACAAAATCAGACATAACATACGTAAATGGCAAGTAGAGTGCTAAACCGCCTATATTAAACAAAAGATTTGCTGTTGCACTGCGTTTGGCAGCACTTCCCATTTTGGATGCACCAAGCAATGCAAAAGTGGTAGTTCCGATATTGCAACCCAATATTATACTTATTGCCCCATCAATAGTGAGCATGTGCTGTGCAGCCAGCAAAATAACCAAACCTGTTACCAATGAACTGGACTGTAGCACTACTGTAGCAAGCGTGCCCATCATCACTCCCATCACAATATTTTCCGACTTTGACAGCAACCCTGTTAACCACTTCTCGTTATGAACTGAAACCAACACCTCGCTGATAAGCGAAAGACTGAACAGTATGAAGCCGAAATAAAAAACACTTTTCCCGTACAAATTCCAGCGCAGCGGCATCATACTGATGATGCTGCCGAGTACAATAAAATACGGCCCTATGTTTTCGAGCTTCAATGCCAGCAACCACGATGTTGCTGTTGATCCTACATTGCAACCAATAAACACAGCAAGCGATTGCTGAAAACCAATTACCCCTGCATCTACCATCGCTACGGTCATTGCACTTACTGCGCTGCTCGACTGTATGACAGCCGTCATAACAGCACCCACCATAAAGGCATTGTATCGGTTAGTAGTCAGTTTACTGAGTCTGCGTTTAAACGTATGGCTATTTATGGCCCTGATTTCATCGCTAAAGCTACGCAGTCCGTATAAAAACAGAGCTACAGCAGATAGCACCATCACAATTATGTTAAAATTACTAATCATAGGGTGTGTAAACACTCAACGGTACAAAAAAAAGCCAATATTGTTATTGATAAAATTATTTTTGCCCCACAAAAACAACTGTTTACACATGGATTTATACGAAAAACTTGCTAAAAAAGCCGGCCCGCTGGGCCAGTACGCTGATGATGCTTATGGATATTACATGTTCCCGAAACTGGAAGGCCAAATAGGACCACGCATGCAGTTTAAGGGCCGCACTATGCTCAACTGGAGTTTGAATAACTACCTGGGATTGGCCAATCACCCCGAAGTGAGAAAAGCCGATACCGATGCAGCTGCCGAATACGGACTGGCTTACCCGATGGGAGCTCGTATGATGAGTGGAAACAGCTCGTACCACGAACAACTTGACCGCGAACTGGCTGCTTTTGTTGGTAAAGAAGATGCCGTTGTGCTCAACTATGGCTATCAGGGAATGGTAAGCACCATAGATGCTCTGGTTGACCGCCACGATGTGATTGTTTACGATGCTGAAAGCCATGCTTGTATTGTAGATGGCGTACGCCTGCACATGGGCAAACGATTTGTTTTTACACACAACGATATTGAGAACTTGGAGAAACAGCTGGAACGCGCCACCAAACTGACAGAAGGTACATCCGGTGGCATATTGGTGATTACCGAAGGGGTATTTGGGATGACAGGTGAGCAAGGCAAAATCAAAGAAATTGTAGAACTGAAAAAGAAATTCAACTTCCGCCTGTTTGTAGATGATGCTCATGGATTTGGCACCATGGGAAAAACCGGTGGCGGAATTGGTTTTGAACAAAACTGCAACGATGGCATTGATATTTACTTCGGTACCTTTGCCAAATCATTGGCGCTGATAGGCGGCTTTATAGCAGCCGATAAAGGTGTTGTAAAATACCTGCGCTATAACCTGCGCTCACAGATTTATGCCAAATCACTACCCATGCCTATAGTAAAAGGCGCACTGAAAAGACTGGAACTAATACGCAACCACCCGGAATATATTGCCCAACTGTGGAACGTTGTGAATGCATTACAAAATGGATTGAAAGCAAAAGGTTTTGATATTGGCAAAACCAATACCTGCGTAACACCTGTGATGATGAAAGGTACCGTTGGCGAGGCCACAGCAGTGGTTCACGACCTGCGCGAAAACTATAATATCTTCTGCTCAGTAGTGGTTTACCCGGTTATTCCCAAAGGCATGATTTTGCTGCGTCTAATACCAACGGCCGTTCACACCCTGAATGATGTAAATGAAACCATCGAAGCCTTTGCTGCCATTCGTGAAAAACTGGCTGCAGGTGCGTACCGCATCGACCAAGGTATTCTGGCTGTAAGGGAGGGATAATGATTATTCGCTTAAGCTATTGAATAAGGTTTGTATGTGGGTTATTAGCAGGCCTGTCTGCTTCCCTTTCCAAATTCTTTCCTATCTTGCCGACCATGCAATGGCTCGCTGATTTACGTAATCGTATTGGAACGTTTCTGCTGCAGCGTGATGCTGCCCTTCACAAGCGTAAACGAACTTTTACGCCACTGACTGAGGCCAAAGATATTGGCATATTGTACGACAGCACTTATATCGATAAGGATGCACTTATCCATCAATACGTACAAAAGCTAAGGTCCGAAGGTAAAAAAGTATTTATGATGGGTTATGTAGACATGAATAAACTGCCCGGAAATAAAAAATTCAGCCTGCAGTCAGATTTTTGCTGGCACGAAAAACTGAATTACCTCTACTTACCCGATAAGCAAAAGTTCAGTACATTTATTCATACCGATTTCGATTTGCTGATTACACTGGCCGAAAATCCAGTGTTGCCATTGAAAGCACTTTCTGCATACTCACATGCAAAATACCGAATAGGTCCGCTGATAGATGATGGCCTCTATTACTACGATGCCATGATGGACATCAAGCGTTCGCCTGATCTGGCAACCCTCATTCACGAAATTGATTTCTATTTTAAAGTCATAACTACCTGATAAATTAAACCCTATGATTGGAACCGGAATTGCATTGATTACACCTTTCAAAAAAGACCTGAGCATTGATTTCGATGCACTTTCAAATATTATTGAGCATTGCATCAGCGGAGGTGTGGAGTACCTCGTAGCACTTGGTACTACAGGCGAAAGTGTAACACTTACCAAAGAGGAAAAAAAGAAAATATATCAGTTTGTGGCACAGCAGGCCAAAGGCCGCGTAGCTTGTGTAGCAGGCATTGGCGGCAATCATACCGCTGAAGTAACCGAGATGCTTAAGTCGTTTAATGTAAAAGGCTATGATGCTGTGCTATCGGTAAGTCCGTATTACAATAAGCCCAATCAGGAAGGCATTTACCAGCATTACCGCGAAGTAAGCAAAGCCTCAAAACTTCCGATCATTTTATACAATGTTCCCGGACGCACCGGTTCCAATATGAGCGCAGCTACTACGCTGCGTATTGCTAAAGACTGCAAAAATGTAATAGCTATAAAAGAAGCCAGTGGGCAACCGGAGCAGTTCATGGATTTACTGGCCGCTAAACCCAAAGGGTTCAACATCATTTCGGGCGATGACAACCTCACGCTTCCTTTCCTTGCAATGGGCATGTGTGGTGTGATATCTGTTATTGGCAATGCATACCCGCGTGAGTTCAGTACAATGGTAAGGCTGGGACTAAATGGCAACTATGACGAGGCTCGACTGCTGCACTACAAACTTTACGAAATGATGAAGGCGATTTTTATGGATGGTAATCCTGGTGGAATAAAGTATGTAATGAATAAAATGAAACTGTGTCAAAATCTGGTGCGCCTGCCTTTGTCAACTGTAAATACGGCAACACGGCAACGCATTGATGATATCATGAAAACCATGAAGTAATACCCATACTATGCAACTACTCGATGGAAATAAAGTTTCGCAAATACTACGTGAAGAAATAAAAAGTGAAGTTAACACCCTGAGGCATGCCGGCAAAAAGGCTCCTCACCTGGCCGCGATACTGGTGGGCAGCGATGGTGCAAGCATGACTTATGTAGGTGCTAAAGAAAAAGATTGCTACGAGGTAGGATACGACTCCACCGTGTTGCGTTTTGATGAATCCATCACAGAAGATGAACTGATAGCAGAAGTTGAAAAAATCAACAACAATCCTGCTATTGACGGATTGATTGTGCAACTGCCTTTACCCAAACACATCAACGAAAAAAGGATTACTGAAACCATATCATGGAAAAAAGATGTAGATGGATTTCATCCAATGAACGTGGGTTTGATGTTTAAAGGTTTGCCCTGCTTTTTACCGGCAACTCCGTTTGGCATAGTAAAACTTATCGAACATTATAATATTGACACTACAGGCTTGCATTGTGTGGTAATTGGCCGCAGCGATATTGTAGGAAAACCTATGAGTGCGCTGATGTTGCAAAAAAATTGTACGGTTACCGTATGCCACAGTAAAACCAAAGACCTTGCCGCATTTACACGCAATGCCGATATAGTGATTGCGGCTTTAGGTATTCCTGAGTTTTTAAAAGGCGAAATGATTAAAGAAGGTGCAATCGTCATTGACGTAGGCATTACCCGTGTTGAAGATGCAAGTAAAAAATCAGGCTATGCACTTAAAGGTGATGTACATTTTGATTCGTGTTCACAAAAAGCATCATGGATAACTCCAGTACCAGGTGGTGTGGGACCAATGACCAGGGTAGCGTTATTGTTGAATACGCTGAGAGCGGGAAAGAAATGAGTGACGAGAAGCGAGAGACGAGAGACTAACGATGAAAGCGATAAGACTAATGAATTAAACAGTGTCAGGAATAGACTCACAACATATAACGCACAACTCTCAACTCCCCGTAATGGAACATTTTTATACTATTCAAGGAGAAGGATTTTATACCGGCCACGCAGCTTATTTCATAAGGCTTGGAGGCTGCGATGTGGGTTGTGTATGGTGCGATGTAAAAGAAAGTTGGGATGCTTCCAAACATCCAACATATACAGTCAATGAAATAATCAATTGGGTAAAATATTCAGGGGCAAAGCTGGCAGTGATTACAGGTGGAGAACCGTTGATGCATAACCTGGACGAACTTACCGAGGCCTTGCATCATGCAGGAATCAAAACAAATATTGAAACATCAGCATCCTCTCCCCTTTCCGGCACATGGGACTGGATTTGCGTATCGCCTAAGAAATTTAAAGCCCCGTTGGATGATATTGTAGCCAAAGCAGATGAGCTAAAAGTAGTAGTTTTTAACAAACATGATTTAGAATGGGCCGAGCAATATGCTGCAAAAACAAACAGCCATTGCAAACTATACCTGCAACCCGAGTGGGATAAATCAGATGATATGCTGCCGCTAATTATAGACTACGTGAAGAATCACCCGCAGTGGACCATATCTCTGCAAACGCATAAATACATGCAGATACCTTAACGTAGTTAATGTTTGTGTATACGTTCTTCGTCAAGGTTGCCTCAATACTAACTATCAACATTCTTCAAAACTTTTACCTCAAGCTTTAATCTTAAAATACTTGATGAGAGGGTAGCACAATGTATGCAGAACTTCATTATGGCATGATTTTAAATATACAGTATATTGCACAGGCAACGCTTATAGTTAACCTCCCATACATGCAAAAAATCTGTATTACATTTTTGTTCGTGTTCATTGCCATTTGTGCCGGAGCGCAAACACAACCTTTTACCGGAACCAAAAACAAAAAAGCTGAGTTGCTATTCATACAGGCTTTAAAAGCCGATCAGTTTAATGATACACGAACATCACTCACCAATTTGAAACGTGCGGTTGAGATGGATTCAAATTTTATTGATGCTTGGATGCTGCTGGCCGATATCAAAGAAAAAAATGAACTGTATGACGAGGCCATTGATATTTATTTGAAAGTAATCAGGCTGAATGATAAGTTTCAGATTCCGTACTACAAGGTAGGCCGTGCCGCACTCGACAACGGCCGTTACAAAGCAGCTGTAAACTATTTAACTGCATACAACGAACTCAAGGGAAATCAGATTGAACAAAGCAAAGTAGACCGCGCATTAAAAACTGCTGTTTTCGGATTGAATGCCATCGAGCATCCCGTTCCGTATAATCCGATTAATTTAGGCCCAAACATTAACACCGACCTCAATGAATATTTTCCGGGAGTAACGGTTGACGAGCAAATGTTGGTATTTACCAAACTGCATCCACCATACAACGAGGACTTTTATGTAAGCAGAAAAAAAGATGGGAACTGGAATGAGGCACAGAATATAGGCGAACCTATTAACACAGAAGGCAACGAAGGTTCTGTTTCACTCTCCAGCGATGGACAATACATTTTTTACACCGCTTGCCAGCGCCCACAGCCGGGCGATAATGATCAAAGTTGCAACATTTATTTCAGTGCACTGGATGGCAATACCTGGCGAGAACCCAGACATTTGGGTGTACCCGTCAATTCTTCGTTTTGGGAATCACAACCATCTGTATCATTTGATGGAAAAACGCTGTACTACAGCAGCAACAGGCCAGGTGGTTTTGGCGAACACGACTTGTGGTCCACTACATACAGTAAAGGACGCTGGAGTGCTCCTGTCAATTTAGGCCCTGAGATTAATACACCAGGCAGCGAGCAGTCGCCATTTATTGCCAAAGATGATCAGACACTTTATTTTATTTCAGATTACCATGAAGGTATGGGTGGCATGGATATTTTTATTTCACGTAAACAACCTGATGGACGATGGGGTAAACCTGTAAACATCGGTTTCCCCATAAATACACACATGGACGAAGCCGGACTTATTGTATCGGCAAATGGTGAAGATGCCTACATCGTTTCAGACAGGCAGGGCGGCTACGGTGGACTGGACATTTACGCTTTTAAACTGTACGAAGATGCTCGCCCGTTAAAAACAGGTTACGTAAAAGGTGTAGTATACGATGCTGCAACACTTGCTAAACTTAAAGCCAGAATTGAACTAATAGATCTGGAAACATCTAAAACCATTATCGAAGCTTCATCTAACCGCATTACCGGTGAATTTTTATTTTGCCTGCAAGGCAACCGCAACTATGCCCTCAATGTATCATGCGAAGGATATTTATTTTACAGCGAAAATTTTGCCCTCAAAAACCAGAGCGCTACAGAGCCACTAGTGTTGAATGTTCCGCTGAATAAAATTGTAGCGGGTGAAAAAGCGGTACTGCGGAATGTATTTTTTGATGTCGATAAGTTTGCACTTAAGCCTGAGTCAAAAATTGAACTTGATAAGCTTACAGGATTGCTCAAGGCCAACCCCACCATGCGCATTGAAGTTGGCGGACACACTGACAATACAGGCAATAAAATTAAAAACACAGAGCTGTCGAACAGCCGGGCCAAATCGGTTATGGAATACCTGATAACCAACGGAGTTGACGCCAAACGAATTTCGTTTAAAGGCTATGCCGATACACAGCCCATTGCCGATAATGCGACTGAAAAAGGTCGCAGACTAAACCGCAGAACGGAATTTAAAATTTTGGGATTGTAACAAATTACATCTGTGCAATTTGCCTGACCAGCGATGGGCCTTTGTAAATCAGCCCGGTGTAAAGCTGTAAAAGCGTTGCTCCATTGTTCAGTTTGGCTTTTGCCGCTTCGACACTATCGATTCCACCAACACCTATCATGGGTATTTTACCCTGAGACTGTCGGTGCAAATAGGCCAGTATTTCCGTGGAGTGTGTAAATAAAACTTTGCCACTGAGTCCACCTGCGCCAATATTTTCTACTGTATGTTTATCTGTCAACAAACCTTCACGGCTTATGGTAGTATTCCCTGAAACTATACCATCTATGCCCGACTCGGTTACTATTTCAAGAACGTCATTCAACTGCTCGTGAGATAAATCAGGGGCTATTTTTAATAATACGGGTCTGAACGGTTTACCGCTTTGAATAAAAGTTCTACGCATATCCATCAAGGAACTGAGTATTTGCTTAAGGGGACCTTTATCCTGAAGGGCACGCAAATTGGGTGTATTGGGTGAGCTTACATTCGCAACAAAGTAATCAACCACGTCATACAATTTCTCAAAACAGCGTTCATAATCGCGTTGTGCATCTTCGTTTGGTGTATTTTTATTTTTACCAATATTGCCCCCTACTATGAGTCCGGCAGGCCTTTTTTGCAAACGCGCTGCAATGGCATCAGCCCCATCGTTGTTAAAACCCATGCGGTTTATAATAGCCTCATCTTTCAACAATCTGAAAAGCCTTGGCTTATCGTTTCCGGGCTGTGCCAGTGGAGTTACCGTACCAATTTCTACGTGACCGAAACCCATGGCCATGAATTCATTGAGGTACATGGCATTTTTATCAAAGCCGGCTGCCAGCCCTACCCTGTTTGGAAATGTAATACCCAAAAAATCAACCGGTTTTGAAACAAAAAAAAGCTTTCGCATCAATGGGTAAACACCGGGAATACGGAGCAGCATGGTAAGGGTATTCAACGTAAAGTAGTGTGCCTTTTCGGCATCCATCAGAAAAAGAAAACGCACCAGCAGGCTATACATGCCTGCGAAATTGCACAATTTCCACATATTTCAGCTGTAATTTTGTTGCCAGTATCTGTATATTTTTACAAAACCGGATTTCATTGTTATTCGTTTAAAGTATGTTATACAGACCTTACAAGTTTAGAATGATTTTAAATAAGAAAGTGTGGATAGATGAATTCACAATAGTGAAGGGTAATTATAAATTTGCGCACACTTTTAAATTAGTCAGAATACAACACTCATGAATTGGATTACAAAAATGTTTACTTCCAGTATAGGACAAAAGTTACTGGTTGCACTTACAGGCTTATTTCTATGTACGTTTTTAGTCGTACACGCAGTAGGAAATTTACAACTATTTAAAGACGATGGCGGAATGGCATTTAACCTCTACTCGGTTTTTATGACAACTAACCCGCTTATCAAAACCGTGTCGTATATTTTGTATGCTTCAATTTTGTTTCATGCATTTAAGGGTTTGGCGCTTACATACAAAAACCGAAGTGCACGTCCGGTACGTTATGCAGTGGTAAATGGAAAGGCCAACAGCCACTGGACATCACGCAATATGGGCATATTGGGCACAGTGCTGCTTGTATTTATTGTTGTGCACATGAGTGACTTTTGGTACGAATATAAATTCGGGCATATACCGTTTGTTGAATACAAAGAAAATCTGTCAACAGGCGAAGTAACATCGCGTGCTTACGCAGATGAACAGGGAAATCCAAGGACGATAGCCAAGAAAATGGAAGAAACGATAATTACCGAAAACGGCACAGACTATAAAATAGTAATTGTAAAGGACCTGTATGCTGAAGTAGCCGAAGAATTTGAAAACACCTGGCTCGTGGCCCTTTACATCATCTCCATGTTTGCGGTATCGTTTCACTTGTATCATGGCTTTCAAAGCGGATTTCAAACACTGGGAATTAATCACCCTCGTTACAACACGGCTATTCAGTTTCTCGGCACTTGGGTGTTCTCAGTGATTGTTCCTGCATTGTTTGCATCAATGCCCCTGTACTTTTATTTTATCAAGTAAATTATTAATTGTTGATATATGACCACATCACCTCAATTAGAAGCCAAAACTCCTGATGGAACACTGGAACAAAAATGGACCAAGTACCGTTCAACTGTTCCATTGGTAAATCCTGCCAATAAACGCAACCTGGAAATTATCATTGTAGGATCGGGGCTTGCAGGAGCTTCGGCAGCTGCATCGCTATCTGAACTAGGCTATAAAGTGAAAGTTTTTTGCTTTCAGGACTCGCCCCGCAGGGCACATAGTATTGCTGCGCAGGGCGGGATCAATGCCGCCAAAAATTATCAGAATGATGGCGACTCGGTATATCGCTTATTTTACGACACAATTAAAGGCGGTGACTACCGTGCACGCGAAGCCAATGTATACAGACTGGCTGAAGTAAGTGCAAATATTATTGACCAGTGTGTGGCTCAGGGTGTACCTTTTGCACGTGAGTACGGAGGTATGCTCGATAACCGTTCATTTGGTGGAACGCAGGTAAAGCGCACATTTTACGCAGCCGGACAAACCGGACAGCAGTTGCTGCTGGGCGCATACAGCGCGTTGCAGCGTCAGGTGGGTTTAGGTCAGGTAGAAATGCACACACGCCATGAAATGCTCGATATAGTAACTGTTGACGGTAAGTGCCGCGGCATCATAGCACGTGATTTGACCACGGGCAAACTGGAGCGTCATTTCGGACACGCAGTATTGCTGTGCTCAGGAGGTTATGGCAACGTGTTCTTCCTGTCAACCAATGCAATGGGAAGTAATGTAACAGCCGCTTGGAAAGCGCATAAGAAAGGTGCTTATTTTGGAAATCCCTGTTTTACGCAAATTCACCCAACATGTATTCCTGTATCGGGCGACCATCAGTCGAAATTAACCCTGATGTCGGAATCGCTGCGAAATGACGGACGCATCTGGGTTCCCAAGCGCAAGGAAGATGCTGAAGCGATACGCACCGGTAAATTAAACCCGAACGACTTAAAAGAAGAAGATCGCGATTATTATCTGGAAAGACGCTATCCGGCATTCGGTAACCTGGTGCCACGCGATGTGGCTTCACGTGCTGCTAAAGAGCGTTGCGATGCAGGTTTTGGTGTTAACCAGACAGGCGAAGCAGTTTACCTAGACTTTGCCTATAACATGAAATACAAGTACGGCAAAAAAGAAGCGACCAAGCGAGGCATAACCAACCCGACTGAAGCCCAGTTGACTGAACTTGGTAAAGCCGTTGTAAAAGAACAGTACGGAAACCTTTTCGATATGTACAAGCAAATTACCGGTGTTGATCCGTATGAAAATCCGATGATGATATATCCGGCTGTTCACTACACCATGGGAGGCCTTTGGGTTGATTATAACCTTATGACCACCGTACCCGGTTTGTATGCTTTGGGGGAGGCTAATTTCAGCGATCACGGGGCTAATCGCCTGGGTGCTTCGGCCCTCATGCAGGGCCTTGCAGACGGATATTTTGTTATTCCATACACCATTGGTTCTTATTTAAGCAAAGAAATTGCAACCAAACCAATTCCTACCACTCACGAAGCATTTGACGAAGCCGAGAAAAACACGCAGGCTCTGCTTCAAAAAATGGTAGGCATCAAGGGCACTAAACCGGTTGATTATTTCCATAAGCGATTGGGTAAAATCATGTGGGACAAATGCGGTATGGCGCGCAGTGCAGAAGGATTGACCTGGGCCATCAGTGAAATTCAAAAATTACGTGAAGAGTTTTGGAAAGACGTGCGCATACCGGGTGATATGAATGAGCTGAATCCGGAATTGGAAAAAGCATGCCGTGTGGCTGATTTTCTTGAACTGGGCGAACTCATGTGTAAAGATGCATTGGAGCGAAATGAATCGTGTGGCGGACACTTCCGTGAAGAATATCAAACCGAAGAAGGAGAAGCTTTGCGTGATGATGAAAACTATGCCTATGTAGCCGCTTGGGAATACAAAGGCAACGACTGGCAATTGCACAAAGAAGACCTGAAATATGAGAATATTAAAATTGCTCAGCGAAGCTATAAATAATTAATAAAGTAAAACATTAAACACACAGCATAAAATTAAAGATATGAGCGGAAATATGAATCTGACTTTAAAGGTATGGCGCCAACGTAATAACAAAGACGAAGGTCGTTTTGAAACCCATAAACTCAGTGGTGTATCGCCAGATATGTCATTTCTTGAAATGTTTGACGTATTAAACGATCAGTTGATTCGCGAGGGCAAAGATCCCGTTGCATTTGACCACGATTGCCGTGAAGGCATATGCGGCATGTGCAGCATGTTTATAAACGGCAGACCTCATGGCCCTAACCGTGGTGTAACTACTTGTCAGTTGCACATGCGTTCGTTTAAAGATGGCGATACCATAGTAGTAGAACCTTGGCGTGCAAAGGCTTTTCCTGTTATAAAAGATTTAGTTGTTAACCGTTCAGCATTTGACCGCATAATTTCGGCCGGTGGCTACATTTCTGTAAATACCGGAAATGCGCAGGACGCTAACTCCATTCCCATTGGTAAAGATGATGCAGACGCTGCCTTTGCTGCAGCAACATGCATAGGTTGTGGAGCTTGTGTAGCGGCATGTAAAAATGCTTCTGCCATGCTGTTCGTTTCTGCCAAAGTATCTCAGTTTGCATTGCTGCCACAAGGCCAGCCTGAGCGCCACGAACGTGTAATGAATATGGTAGCACAAATGGATGCTGAAGGTTTTGGGTCATGCACCAACACAGGTGCCTGCGAAGCAGAGTGCCCCAAAGGCATATCGCTTTCAAACATTGCCCGCATGAACCGCGATTACATAGCTGCGCAACTGGTTACACAAAAGGTTTAGGTTTCTTTTACTATAGCTGATCTTACATACGCTTTTGTCGCTGCATCGTAAGAGTTTGTGTTTTAGATGCAACTGAATTACCTAAACAGGTATCTATCAATAAATTTTGTTACTTTGTACGGCAATCATTAAATGGTTTGAAATTACGCTTTTGCATCTGGCTATTTTTACTTAGTTGGGCTCATGTAGGTTCAGCTACCCATTATCGTGCAGGCGAAATAACATACAAAAGATTAATTGGCAGAGAGTATCTGGTAACCGTGATTACCTACACCGACCCGCGTAGCGATGCCAATCCGAATACCGCATCTATAACTATTAACTGGGGTGATGGAAAGAGTGAAATCGTTCAGCGGGTAGACAGAAATGACATTAACAGTAAAATTCAGGAAAATATTTACGAGGCGCGCCATACTTACAGCACTGACGGAAATTTTCTTGTCAGCGTATCAGACCCTAACCGTGTTAACGGCATTCTGAATATCAACAATGGATTTTCCCGTGATCTGGCGTTTTATGTTCAGTCAGTCATTACTGTTAATAGCTCCATTCAAAGCAATGAATCGCCTCGCTTGCTTGGCCGCCCGCTGGATGAAGGGTGCATCAACTTTTTGTACACCCACAATCCTGGCGCTTTCGACCCCGATGGTGACTCACTGGTTTACCAGCTTGTTCCGCCTATGATAGGTCCCGGTGAAGATGTGCCGCTGTATGTGCCTCCGTTTAATACTGATAGTTTCACAATAAATCCGGTTACCGGCACTGTATTTTGGGCCAAGCCTAACAGAGCCGGTATTTACAATATTGCCATCCGGATTGTCGAATTCAGGAATGGAATTTTTGTCGGGTATGTGATACGTGACATGCAGATAGAAATTTATCCTTGCGCTAATACCCCGCCAACTTTGATACCAATGGCCAATGCCTGTGTAACAGCAGGCGAAAACATTTCACGAACCATAAGCGGAAGTGATATCAACACTACACAAAAACTAACTATAGAACCTGTAGGTGGAGCCTTTGTACAATCTGTTGGCCCAGCCACTATAAATCCCAATCCTGCAACTGGATTTATCAATGTCACCACTCAGTTTAACTGGAAACCTGTATGCAACAACATACGTAATCAGCCACACCAAGTACTGTTTAATATACGCGATAACTTTGCCGTACCTGGTAATTATGTAGATGGTTTTTTTATTAAAGTTAACGGTCCTCCTGTGCAAAATCTACGGGTTGTACAGGACGGCCGAAGTGCCTTTCGTGTAAGTTGGGATGAAGATACCTGCAAGCTTGCCACACAATATGATGTATACAGAAGAATAGACTCCTCGAAATGGAATCCGCCACAGTGCTATACAGGTATTGACCCGGCTACAGGTTTCACTAAAATCGCTACCATCAGATTGAACGAGACCCCGGCCAAATTCGATACCCTAGATGACGACAATGGACGTGGGTTATCGCCTATGATTACCTATTGCTACCGGATAGTTGCCAAATACCCGACACGGAATGCACTAGGTGCTGTGATTGGCGGACGTATGGACGAAAGTTATGCTTCAGCAGAAGTATGTAATCAAATTATCCGCAGCAAACCGGTATTGACTAAGGTAAGCGTTGAAACTACCTCGCCTACAAACGGACTCATGAATATTGCTTTTTTGCGACCCGATACGCTGGACACAACTGTTTATCAGCCTCCGTATGAGTTAAGGTTTAAACGAAAAGATGCTGAAAGTTCATCGTATACCGTATTTAAAACTCTGACATATGGCTCGTACGATGCTGTGCGTGATTCTGCATTTACCGACAACCTTTTAGATACGGAAACCAAGCAATGGCAATATGAAATAGATTTTTTCAGCAACACCAATACCGTTGAGAAATACATCGACTCCAGTCCTTCCGCTACAAGCGTTTTCGCTACAAACTACGCAACTGATAAGGCCAATAAACTAAGCTGGACAGCCGATGTTCCATGGCTTAATGATTCTTTCATAGTTTACCGTAAAAACAACCTGAACACATTTGATGCTATAGCATTTACTACCACTGCCGAATATACCGATACGGGGCTGACAAATGGAGTGCGTTACTGTTACCGCATTGAATCGAAAGGTCGCTACAGTACACTTGCCGGTCAAATCCTTAACTTTTCACAAGAGGTTTGCGGTATTCCACTTGATACCATACCGCCATGCCCGCCCAAACTGACCGTTTTGCCCCCATGCGAAAATATTATTACAAATGCAGGAAATCGTTTGTTATGGACTCAGAATATATCTTGTGCACAGGACATTGAACTATACCGTGTTTACTACAAAAGGTCTTTCGAAGAACCCTGGGAATTGGTGGTAGAACTCCCCTACACCACAAAAGAGTTTAAGGACATTCGTAGCGAGATAAAAAAATCTATAGCCGGTTGTTATACGGTAACAGCCATTGACAGTAACGGAAACGAAAGTGGTAAAACCAACGAAGTGTGCATAGATAATTGTCCGCTGTATGCTATACCGAATGTATTTACTCCGGATAATAACACTGAAAATGATATGCTGCGGCCATTTCCATATCGTTTCATAAATTCTATTGACATCAAAATATACAATCGATGGGGTGGGCTTATATTTGCAACTACTAATATTGACATAGAATGGGACGGCAATGAACAAATAACAGGCAAAGAAGTGCCCGATGGCGTTTACTTTTATGTATGTGATATTTATGAGCGCTTTCTGGAGGGTGAGAAAAAAAGAACCATTCGCGGCACAGTACATCTAATTCGATAAAAAATATGTTTACAGGTATTATTGAATGTATAGGGACGATAACGAATATTGAAGAACAAGAGTCGAATATTCATTTTACTGTACATTCTTCCATCAGTTCGTTATTGCATGTTGATCAGAGTGTGGCGCATGACGGAGTGTGCCTGACAGTTACACATGTACAGGATGACACTCATCGGGTAACCGCAATAGCCGAAACGCTACGAATGACCGCTTTGCATACCTGGAAAACCGGAACAGAGATAAATCTGGAACGCTGCATGCCGGCAAACGGACGCTTTGACGGTCATATCGTACAAGGTCATGTAGATACAGTAGCTACATGTACCGAAAAGGAAAATGCGCAGGGAAGTTGGTATTTTGCATTCACCTACGATACTGAAAAACATAAAATTCTGATTGTACATAAAGGGTCCGTTTGCATCAACGGAATTAGCCTGACTGTTTCACATGTGGGCGAGGATTGGTTTAAAGTAGCTATTATTCCCTATACATACGAGCATACCAATATTCACAGCATAGAAAAAGGGAGTCAGGTAAATATCGAATTCGATATCATCGGAAAATACATTGCACAGAACTTAAAAAGTAGGCTGTAAGGTAAGTTCTGAAATCTTAGTGTAACTATTGTTACCATTACACATCATTATTGGAATTAACTTTGCACCCGATTGTTGTTTAACCACATACTTTGTTACGTAGCAATACATTAAACAAACACTTCTATGTCTACATTTAACGAATTAATCAATGGTAAAACTCCCCTGCTGGTCGACTTTTCAGCCGAGTGGTGTGGCCCCTGCAAAATGATGGCACCTGTGTTACAGCAGGTAGCCGGTGAAATGGGAGATGAGGTTAAGATTATAAAAGTAGATGTAGATAAAAATCCTGCGGCTGCTTCACACTTTAATATACAGGGTGTTCCGACTCTGATTCTGTTCAGGGAAGGAAAACAGCTGTGGAGACAATCAGGCGTGCTTCAGGCATCGCAGCTTATAGGCATTATTCAATCACTTTCTAAACAATAAAATTATGATTTCACTTCTTAAAAAATTACTGGGTAGCAACAAGGCTGAACAAATTGCCGATGCTATGAAACGCGATGCAGTTATCATCGATGTAAGAACACCCGGTGAGTTCTCGTCAGGTCACATCAAGGGTTCAAAAAATATACCACTCAACCAGATACCTGCACAAGCCGATAAACTGAAAAAAACAGGTAAGCCTGTTATTGTATGCTGTGCCAGCGGAATGCGAAGTGCACAGGCGGCAAGTATTTTATCCAACAAAGGTGTAGAAGCCATAAACGGTGGTGGTTGGTACAGTTTACAAAATAAACTGAGCTGATTTATGAATTCGATACATCAAGTCAGAACAAATCTGACAGAGGGAATGTCTTTCGATTCTGTGATAGAAGACACCCATCACATCATAATGGATGCTCATACCGTAAATGGCGGACAACATAAAGGTCCGGCACCGAAACCCCTATTACTCTCATCGCTTACCGGTTGTACCGGCATGGATGTCGTATCGCTATTAAATAAAATGCACGTGTCATTTAGTAATTTCAGTATCGATGTAAAAGCTGTGCTGGGAGAGGAACATCCAAAAATGTACGAACAAATTCATATCATATACCGCATTAAAATATTGGATACAGACCGTGACAAGATGCAAAAAGCTGTGCACCTCTCACAGGACAAATACTGTGGTGTGAGTGCCATGTTGAAGAAAGTTTGCCCGGTAACCTGGGAGATACAATATCTTTAAAAGGTATACACCAGTTCATTGTTGAAGTTGTACCAATAAGTTGGGACAGGTACTACAGGTTGAAAGTCGTACATATAGCGCATGAACGTGCGAAAGCTTAAATGCTCTGTGATTTTAAAGCTGACACGTGCATGATAACCCATTCTTCGTCTGCCTTCATTGGGCTCCATGCGTATGGTATAATAAGCTGCAATATCCAGCTCAATATTATCATTGATGATGTGGTCATAGCTTATGTAGGAGTTAAAGCGGGGACCCCAAATATGTACAGGATCCAGATTGGCCAACGTTGCAGTTTCTTCAGACGGTACGCCTGTGAATCCCCATTTTTCGTATTCCATCATAACTCCTGCAGCTGCAGCCAGACTTATTTTTTCATTTCGTACAATGCGGTATCTGTAATTGCCGGTAAAGGCTACCTTCTGCTCCATACCTCTAACCTCAAACCATTGATACTGCATCATAAACTCCGGAAAAAACCTGCGACTAATTTTATTTCTGAAGCGTGTGAACAGATAGCCACCGCTGAGTACTCGCTGAGTTCCGTTTGTGATTAGATCAAAACTGCCTGCCACAGTAATTACGTGTTGCTTTCTAATTCGGTGGGCAAATTCACTTCTTACACCGTATTGGTTTACCACATTCCGCTGTGTCTGCGAATTAAAAATTCCGCTCACATTTCCGGCATATTTACGGTTTGTGTCTACAGGTATCATAACAAATGCCTCCGGAAACAAAAACTGAGCAGAACTGTGCTGTATGTAAATCAACAGAATAAACGACAGTATTAGGTAGCGCATGGTGCTAAATTAGCAGCATGAAACAAGTATCGCATATGAAGTTGTAAACACCTGTTTATTGGTGATTAGTGGTGAATACTTAGGCTCCTAAAATAAATGCCAACTTGAAATCGAAAACATACTGACTTTGATCAATATGTTACGTTATAGCCGAATGCAGATGTGGCCTGTAGCAAATATCTTGAGGAGATACCGGCCTTTGAAGTATGTGCAGGCTGACCAATTCGTTGATAACAGACTGAAACAATTCGGTATCAATCTCCGGACTGCAGGCGAATTCCAGTTCTCTGAACCATTGCATCGCATCTTCTTTTTTGATATGGTAGCGCTGGGCCACCTCATCTGGTGCATGGGCATCGTTTTTCATCATCCAGCAATAAAGGTTGATGATATTCAATAACTCATCTATGCATTGACTGTGTTTTTCTATAAAACCGCAATGCATCGCAACAACAAAACAAGGCCATGGACTTTTACACTCTCCAATCATACGAAACTCACCTGCATCAACCAGCGGTTTGGTCGTAAATTTCTCCCACATAAAAACATCTGCCTGTGATGTTGAAAGCGCTTTGCGGGCACCTTCCAGACCGCCAACCAAGACAAAATCCTTTTCTTCAACCGCAAGTCGGTTATCACGTGCATTTACATAAGCCATCAAGTGCGAGCCCGACTGATAACGACTAATAGCATAGCGTTTCCCTTGTAATTCAGAAATGGATTCTATGTGAGAAGATGCATGTACGAAAATACCCCAGCGCAAAGGAGAATTAACATAAAACTGTACAATTCGCGATGGGTTACCAGCAACTATGTCGGCTATCATCCCCTCGGTTAACGCAATGGCCACATCTAATTCGCCTGATCTGAGTGATTTGCACATAGCCCCGGTTCCACCCGGCACATCTTGCCAACTTATTTTAAAACCTGCATTTTCAAAAGCTCCTTTTTCGATGGCATGATGCCACGCCAGATTAAAATGCTCAGGTACGCCACCTACTCTTACATTAATCATCGTTCAATGTCGATTTGTTGAAATGCAAAGGTAGTAACAATATAAATAACTAGTGTGTATTCGTTTCGGTTGATGAATAATCCTGATGAATGAGAACAAGCTTGTTTCCCTTCTTTTTAGGCAAGTCTTTATGCTGAGCAACAGTTTTATCTATAGCTACATTCAGTTCATATCCCAGCAATAAAATATATGTATTGATATAAATCATTAGCATAATGACTATAAGTGCACCGATAGAACCGTATACTTTATTGTATGAATTGAATGCATTGACATATCCTGAAAATGCAATTGTTGACAGCAATGTGATAAGGGTAGCGAAAACAGCACCGGGTGATACGAAACGCCAACGTATGGATTGACTGGGGGCGAAATAGTAAAGAACAGAAACAATGGTAAGAATAATACCTGCAACGATACCATAATTAAGAATGAGTAAAAGTACGGGCGTGAGTTTGGATGGGAAATAAGATAATTGATCAAGCCATTTCAAAGTATAGCGACCACCTGTGAGCAACAATACCGATAATACCAGCGCTACAAATACAATGGCTGAAAGTATGAGTGCTACAATGCGTTGTTTCCAGAACGAACGTTTCTTTTTGGCCGGGCGGTATTTGTCAAATGCCTTCATCAGCGATACAAATCCGTTGGTTGAAAAATAAACTGCCACTACAAATCCCAGTGAAAGTAAACCGCCACGTTGTTTTTTCAATATATCTTCAAGCGTTGATTGTATAGCCAGAAATGTAGAGTCAGGTAAAATATTCTGAAAAAAACCGATAATATCACCTGAGCGTGTAACCGGTATGTAAGCCAGTAAAGTAAATAGAAAAATAACGGTTGGAAATAAAGCCAGCACGAATGTATATGTTAGCGCAGCTGTGCGTTGACTGATGTCGCGGGTATCAACCCAGCGTGTAAAGAATTCGATAACGGCATACCAGGTAATTTCAGGTGAACCAGGAAACGGATAGTGTTTTAAGTGTTTAATTATCCATTTTACAGGCTTTAACTTAAGCAATATGCGGTATGCTACCTTCACTTACTTTTTATAAATGCTTCTAATTTAGCGTATAAAAAATCAGGACAACGCATGGGTCTTTGTGTTGCCCGGTTTACAAAAACCAGAGTCGTTTCTCCCACTGCCAGCAAGATTCCTGCTTCGTTGGTGATTTCGTAAGTGAAATACATACGCACCGTTGGCAATGTCGAAATAATGGTTTTAACGGTAAGTAAATCATCATACAAAGCCGGTTTAATAAAATCTGTTTTCATATGCGTAACCGGCATCATCACTCCGTTTTCCTCCATATTGCGGTAGGTATAACCTAAACTGCGCAGCGCTTCCACCCTGCCTGTTTCAAAATACTGAGCATAGTTGCCATAGTAAACATAGCCCATCTGATCTGTTTCCGCATAGCGTACGCGTATGTGTGTTTGGTGTGTAAACATCAGCTTAATCGTTTTAATGCCAGTTCGGCAATAGTCAGTCCAATTGAAAGGGATGAAGTAGCAGCTGGTGATGGGGCATTCAGTATATGGATGAAGCGCTCGCGTTCTATGATTTTAAAATCATCTATCAATCCGCCTGTTTTATCGCATGCCTGAGCGCGAACACCAGCTTCCGCTGGTATTAGGTCATCTTCCTGCACCTCTGGTATAAGTCGTTGCAATGCTTTGGTAAAAGCAGCTTTACTAAATGAGCGATAGAATTCGCCCATTCCTGTTTTCCAATATTTCATGGCTACTTTTTGAAAACCCGGCCACGTTATGGATTCAAACAACTCCTTTACATCTACATCTTCCTTATTGTATCCTTCACGTTTAAATGCAAAAACAGCATTGGGTCCGGCTTCCACACTTCCATCAATCATACGTGTAAAATGCACGCCCAAAAACGGAAAATTAGGATCAGGAACAGGGTATATCAGATTCTTTACAAGGTAGCGCTTGTCTTCACGCAACATAAAATATTCACCTCTGAAAGGTATGATTCGGGTATCGGTCTCCTCGCCTGACATCTGTGCAATTTTATCGCAATACAGCCCTGCACAATTAATCATCATTCGTGCTGTAACCGTTTGCTGTGCTGTAGTAATATAAACCAACGCATGTTCTTCGCGAATTTGCTCAACAGCGTAACCGGAAATGACTTCACCTCCTGCTTCAGTTACCAGCTTATGCAACATAACACACACATGTGCGTAATCAATAATTCCGGTATAAGGAACCCGTATAGCTTTTACCCCACGAAGGTGCGGTTCATATTCAGCTATTTGGTTCTGCTCTACATACTTTATTTCATTAAGTCCATTTTCATGTCCGCGTTTATAAAGTTTATCCAGTTCCGGTATTTCATGTTCATCTACGGCTACAATCAGCTTTCCGCATTTATCATACGGCACACCATATTCTGAGCAGAAATCAATCATCATTTGATAGCCTCGAATACAATTTTGTGCCTTCAGGCTACCGGGCTTATAGTATATTCCTGAATGTATAACTCCGCTGTTGTGTCCGGTTTGGTGTGCAGCCACTTCTTTCTCTTTCTCAATAACTGCAACGCGTAATCGGGGATTTAGCTTTAACAACTGCCATGCACTGGCAAGTCCTACAATTCCTCCGCCTATAATAACTATATCGTATTTCTTGTTATCCTGTATCATACGGCTGCAAAATACAGCAATACGAAGTGTGTGGTACTAAAATTTTTCCCCAGAAAAACTGCGGATTCGTGTTACCAGAAAGATAGTAAACAAAGCAGAAACTATGGACATGACTCCTACCCAGTTGTAGTTGAGCAGCATTCCACCTGGTGTTTTCACTATAATTAGTCCGGCCACATAAGCGGCTAGACCGGCACAAAGTTGTTGCATGGATGAAACAATACTCATAAAACTACCTCGATTTTTAGGATCAACAGTTGCTGTAACCATTGCCTGAGCTGGTATAAAGCGGCCTCCAGACATTACGAAAAATACTGTTGTAATACTTAGAGCAACCCAAAGCGGTACCTGCCATAGGTGGGTTATAAAAAAAACCGGGATGCAATTGATGAATACAAACCACTGAAACACTTTTCGTTTACCTGCTCGGTCGGCTAATTTACCAATGAGTGGTGACGCAACAATATTGAATGCTCCGCCAAAAAAGTAGATGTAAGTCAGCTGATGTTCGGTAAATCCTACATTGGCAACCATATACGGACTTAAAAACGGAATGATGGAAAAGTGGCCAAACATAAGCACCATCATAAGTGTCAATGCTTTGCGCTGATTGGTATTTGAGGTGATGTTGGTAATCACTTGCTTTACACTTACCGTCTGACTGTGCTGCACATGAGCGCTCATATTCGGAATAAATTTCCAAATGAGATAGCTGACGGGCATGGCCAAAACACCTAAAAATAAAAAGGGTGCATGCCAGGTAAATTCAGTGGCAATAAAAAGACCAAATGGTACACCGAAGACAGATGCAATGGAAAAGGCCGCCATAACAAAACCCATTGCCTGACCTCTTCGTTCGAACGGTATTACATCCCCCACTATGGCCAGTATAACTGCTCCCAGCACTCCACCGAACAATCCGGTAAAAATACGCGCTGCAAGAAGTGTATAATAATCGCCTGCCAGTCCGCATGCAAATGTTCCCAATAAAAATCCGGCATACAACATTTGCAGAAAACGTTTTCGATCGAATCGGTCAATCATAAATGCAGTGAAAAAGCCCGATATGCCAGCGCTAAGTGTATATGAGGAAACCACAAGACCAAATTGCTGTGGCGTAATCTGAAACATACGCATGAGTTGAGGGCCCAGAGGCATCATAATCATGAAATCCATGATATTGGTAAAGTTGATAGCAGCAAGAGTAATGAGCAGCAGACGCTCCTGGGTTGTAGGTTTCACATTGCAATGTTAATGAGAAATATGCAACAAGCTATATAAAAACGAACATGTAAGATTTTAAAATGTAAGCGGCATTCCATCAAATGTTCCGGAACTCATCAGCAGCATATTTTCATTTCCTGTATAGTGTCGGAGAAGGAATTCTTGCAATAGGTTTTTATCGGTAAACACATGAACGCCCTCGCCAAATGCTAACGCTACTTCATCCTCATTCAACATGGGCATCTTCTTCATTTCAAGTGCATGTTTGCTGAACAATACAGCTTTTACATCAGCCGACTGCATGCTGCCTGAATAGTGTGTCAAAAAAGCTTTATTCAGACTGCTGTATGTGTGTAACTCATACGCAGCAATAAGTTTGCGTTCAGGATATAACTGACGTGCTGCCTCAATTGTAGCTTTCAGTTTAGAAGGAGCATGCGCAAAATCGCGGTAAATAATGCTGCTGTCGGTTTGTTTTAATACCTCGAGGCGTTTGGCAGTTCCCTTAAATGATGCTGTGGCTTCATAAAATTGTTTTCGGGTTATACCGGCTTCTTCGCAGGCTAAGCAGGCTGCCATCATATTCTGTAAATTGTGTTTGCCAAATACCTGCAGAGGTATTTCTTCACCTGTATCAACCAACAATATCAACTGTCCGTTTTCTACACGGTGAGGAGGAGTGTAATACGGTATTTTCCGTGCACGACATGGAGTTATTTCACACAACCGCTTTACTTCCGGGTCATCGGCACAGTATATAAGCGCGCCACCTTCAGGAAGCTGATGTATAAATTTTTCAAATTGCTCCACATAGTTTTCATAGGTCGGAAAAACGTTGATGTGATCCCAAGCAATTCCAGTAATTATTCCAACATGCGCGTGATATAGATGAAACTTAGGCCGCAGGTCGATGGCTGAGCTTAAGTACTCATCTCCTTCAAACACGGCCAGATCAGCATCTTCCGACAATCCGACCATAGTATCAAATCCTTCAATAACAGAACCGACCAGATAATCGAAATTGCGTTGATGGTATTTTAATACATGCAAAATCATGGCGGTTGTGCTGGTTTTACCATGACTTCCCCCTACCACAATACGTTTTTTATGGCGGGTTTGCTCATACATGTATTCCGGAAATGAATAGATGCGAATTCCCAATTCCTGAGCCTTCAGCAATTCAGGATTATCTTTACGTGCATGCATCCCCAGCACTACGGCATCCAAATCGGATGTAATTCTATTTGCGTCCCAACCTATTTGATCCGGCAGCAACCCTTTGGCTTTTAACCGGGATAATGCAGGTTCGTAAATTTCATCATCACTTCCGCTAACTACAAAACCCTTGTTGTGTAATGCCAAAACCATGTTGTGCATAACAGCACCGCCCATTGAAATAAAATGTATTCGCATAATACGTATTTGTTAAACAAATTAAAGGGATGTGCGCATGTAATGTATACGCAGTTATAAACAGACCGCGGGTAGAATGTCAACGAATGGTTGAATTTGCTGTTCATATCGATTGAATATGCATGTATATGTGTAAATTCACAGCCCATTAAATATGAAAAATAAAATTCTGATTGTGTTTGCGCATCCGCTTTATGAAAAGTCAAAAACACATTCTGCTTTGATTTCGAAAGCCAGTTCGCATCCCGAGTGGAAGTTACACGACATTTATCAACTCTATCCCGACTTCAATATTGATATACAGGCTGAACAGCAGTTGCTGCTGGATGCTGATATCATCGTGTGGCAGCATCCAGTTTACTGGTATAGTATTCCGCCATTGCTCAAGCAATGGATTGACATGGTACTTACATTTGGATGGGCATATGGCAAAAACGGAAACGCATTGGAAGGAAAGTATCTGCTGCAGTGCATGAGTTCTGGTGGCAAATATGAGGCGTACCAAACCGGTGGCAGAAACAACCGCACCCTGAGAGATTACATGGCACCGCATGAGCAAACGGCCCGATTATGTCATCTAACCTACCTCCCACCATTTGTGGTGCACGGTACACACGCATTAAGCAATAACGAAATGAACAATCATGCCACGAACTGGGTTCGAATTTTACAGTACTTAAGCGAAACCGACTTGAAGTCGGTTAACTGGGCAAGCATGGATTACATAAACGACTGGAAAAAGGAGGACTAGCTATGGAAGGAAGCTTTTTAGAACAGGCCCTTATATTTTTAACAGCAGCTGTTTTGTGCGTACCGGTAGCTAAAAAACTCGGTATGGGTTCGGTACTGGGTTATCTGCTGGCTGGAGTTATAATCGGACCTTATGTACTGGGGTTTGTAGGTGATGAAGGAACCGACATTATGCATGCAGCCGAATTTGGTGTGGTAATGATGCTTTTTCTTATTGGGCTTGAACTTGAACCATCACATTTCTGGCAAATGCGCAAGAGTATTTTGGGTCTTGGATCGTTGCAGGTAGGCCTAACTATTCTTATCATTGGTACAGCCGCATACATGTTTCTGGATGAGGGTTATGCGCCCATACTGGCAGCCTGTATGGGACTTGCCATGTCATCCACAGCCATTGTGTTGCAAACATTAAAAGAGAAAGGTATAAGTGGTTCTTCAAGTGGTCAGGCTTCATTCTCTGTATTGCTGTTTCAGGATATGATGGTTATTCCCGTTCTTGCTTTACTTCCATTGCTCGCTACCAGCGATTATGCGCGCAATGCAGGGTATGGTCACAATCTGCTACACGGCATGCCTGTGTGGTTACAGACTTGCATTATCCTTACATCCATCGCATCCATATATTTTGCGGGCCGTTACGTATTTGTACCGCTTATGCGCATTGTTGCCCGTACACGTTTACATGAAATGTTTACAGCAGCATCGTTGTTGCTGGTAATAGCTGTATCCTACCTTATGCAACTGGTAGGTATGAGTCCCGCGCTGGGTGCTTTTCTGGCAGGTGTGGTGTTAGCTAACAGCGAGTTTAAACATGAACTGGAAAGCGACCTTGACCCGTTTAAAGGATTGTTGCTCGGATTGTTTTTTGTAGGTGTAGGCGCAACTATGAATCTGAAACTTATTACAGGCAGTGCGCCTACTGTATTTGGACTGGTAGCTTTGATTATGGTCATCAAAGCCGCTGTACTTTTCATAACAGGCAAATTATTCGCTATTAAACAAGATCAGAATATGTTGTTTGCCATCATACTCTCGCAGGTTGGCGAGTTTGCGTTTATCATATTTTCATTCAGCAATCAGTTGGGTATTTTTGATAACCAAACCAATGAACTTCTTATGGCTGTTACAGCTGTAAGTATGAGTATTACACCCATATTGCTGTTAATGTATGAACGCATACTTGTACCATATTTTGGTGTAAAAGAACAAGTGGAAGAACGTGAGGCAGACGTTATAGACCGTCAACATGATGTTATTATTGCAGGGTTCGGACATTTTGGAAGTACCATTGGGCGCTTTTTACGGGCTAATCATATTGAAGCTACCATCCTTGATAATGACAGCGACCGTGTAGAGATGTTGCGCAAAATGGGCTTTAACGTTTACTACGGTGATGCTACGCGTACATCTTTACTAAAAGCCGCAGGAGCAGAAAAAGCTCGAATTCTCATAGCAGCAATTGATCATCCTGAAACAAATCTGAAACTCATCAAAAAGATAAAGAAGCATTTCCCGGATTTGCATGTAATGGCTCGTGCCCGCAATCGTTTTGATGCCTATGACCTGATAGACGAGAATGTAAAAGGCATTTACAGGGAAACCCTGTATACATCCGTTCACATGGCTATTGATGTTTTAAAACAACTGGGATTTAGAAGTTATACGGCTACGCGTAAGGGCTTTGAGTTTATCAGATACGATGAACAGGCACTGGAAAAGCTTGCCCAACACAGGCATGATATGAAAGATTATATTGTAAATGTGCGGGAGCAAATAGAGCTACAGGAAAAGATGCTACAGGATGAACTGCACCTGAATTTAAGCAGCGATGATCGTTCATGGGACAGTGAGCCCCTCAGAAAGGCTGCCGAGGGCAAGCAATAGTTTAATTTCCTTTAGTGGTATAAAACAACGTAAACTTGCACAAATAAAAACAGCGCATACTTTGCCTGAAATCTTTTCTTTATGCACTTTCAACTTACATCTCACTATACACCTACCGGTGACCAGCCTCAAGCCATCAAAAGCCTGACTGAGGGAATCGTGCGTGGTGATAAAGCTCAGGTACTGTTGGGTGTGACAGGTTCAGGCAAAACATTTACCGTAGCCAATGTCATTGAAAAAGTGCAAAGGCCCACACTTATCATCAGTCATAATAAAACACTCGTTGCACAGCTTTACGGAGAGTTTAAACAGTTCTTTCCTGAAAATGCAGTTGAATATTTTGTATCGTATTACGACTATTACCAACCCGAAGCGTACATCCCCTCTAGCAATACCTATATTGAGAAAGATTTAAACATCAACGAAGAAATTGAGAAGATGCGACTCAAAACTACTTCTTCACTGCTTTCTGGACGCAGGGATGTTATTGTAGTGGCCTCGGTTAGTTGCATATACGGTGCCGGTAATCCAAAAGATTACGAAAACAGCATTATACGTCTGCACCGCGGACAAAAAATTGCGCGCAACACTGTGTTGTATGCGTTGGTTGATTCATTGTATTCGAGAACAACTGCTGAATTCAACCGCGGTAACTTCAGGGTCAAAGGTGATGTGCTGGATGTATATCCGGCCTATGCAGACTTTGCTTTTCGCATCACCTTCTTTGGCAATGAGATTGAGACCATTGATCTGATTGATCCGGTGTCGGGGCGTAAAATGGAATCCACTTCTGATATCGCTATTTTTCCAGCTAATATTTACGTTACCCCTAAAGACCAACTGAACCGGGCCATACGTGAAATTCAGGATGATTTAACTGCACAATTGGACTACTTCAAATCGCTTGGAAAATACCTCGAAGCAAAGCGGCTGGAAGAACGTACTAATTTTGATATGGAAATGATGCGCGAATTGGGTTACTGCAACGGCATCGAAAATTATTCACGCTATATGGACAAGCGAAAACCCGGTGACCGTCCATTTTGTTTACTTGATTATTTTCCCAATGATTTTCTGCTGGTAATTGATGAAAGCCATGTGACGGTGCCACAAATCAGAGGCATGTATGGAGGTGATCGTTCAAGAAAAGAAAACCTCGTAGAATATGGTTTTCGATTACCATCAGCTCTTGATAATCGCCCATTGAAATTCAATGAATTTGAATCCATGGTGGGACAAACCATATATGTAAGTGCTACTCCTGCTGAGTATGAAATTCGTGAATCTGAAGGTGTAATTGTAGAACAAATTATACGCCCTACAGGATTACTTGATCCACCTATAGAAATTCGTCCGTGCGTCAATCAGGTGGATGACTTACTGGATGAAATTGACCTTATTGTTAAACAAGGTGACCGCGTGCTGGTAACTACCTTAACCAAACGTATGGCTGAAGAACTGACCAAATACCTGACCAAACTGAATATCAAATCACGTTATATACATAGTGAGGTAAAAACGCTGGAACGGGTGGAGATTTTGCGCGATTTGCGGTTGGGGAAATTTGATGTTTTGGTAGGAGTCAATCTGCTGCGCGAAGGACTTGATTTGCCTGAAGTATCTCTGGTGGCCATCATGGATGCAGATAAAGAAGGATTTTTACGCAGTGAAAGTTCCTTAACTCAAACTATAGGACGTGCCGCACGTAACGAACGGGGCAAGGTTATCATGTATGCCGATAAAATTACTGACAGCATGCGTAAAACCATAGAAGACAACGAACGCAAGCGTGAAAAGCAAGTAGCTTATAATATTAAGCACAACATTACGCCACGCACCATCAGTAAATCAACTGATGAAATCATGAAACAAACATCGGTGGCTGACGCAAATCAGTCGGGCGATGTTACGTACTACGTAGAGCCTGAAGAGATTCAACTGGCCGCTGATCCGGTAGTGCAAATGCTAAATAAACCCAAGCTTGAAAAAATGATTGCCGAAACAGAGAAAAAGATGCTGAAGGCAGCCAGAGATATGGAATTTATGGAGGCTGCGCGCCTCAGGGATGAATTGTTCGCGTTAAAAAAACAATGGGAGGAAATGAAGTAAGCACAGCAGCTTAATCAAACCTCATCAACGAATACAATACCATACTTTTCCAGTTCAGCCAATATCGGTTTATACATGGCGGCATATATCGGAATCTGAACTCCTGCTCCGTTTAGCTTACCCTCCAGCAGAAGTCGGGCTGCTATGCCCATCGGCAAACCTACTGTTTTGGCCATAGCTGTCAATTTTTCATTTTCACCACGTACTACCAGTGATGTTTGATGCGTTCTATGTTGACCATTCAACTCATAGGTAATCCTATGCAACATGACAATCTGATCCAAATCGCCTTTATTCAATTTCCATTTTTGCTGAAGCAGCAACTGAAGTATTTGTGCGGGTGAACCTTCACGTATATTAATGTTATCATCTGAAAAAAGGCCCAGCCACTGCAACTTACCGAACGATTCACTATCGGGCAGAATATCTAAAAATTTGCATACACGGTATTCAAGTTTAGAAATATCGCTACCCGGTGTAAAGGCACTTAGCAACTGACGGTATGAAAGTCTGTGAGCATCTTTTACGGTAAACGAATCATCAGTGAGGCCGAGGCGAATTAGGTGATTCCAACTGCTGCAGTATCCTTGCATGCGCAACGTTCCTCTCAACACAGTATGTGCTGTTTCTATTCCATACGGTTTTATATAACTTAATGAATCGCGGTTGGCATAGCCTTCATAATTTACACCTTGTACATTTACCAGCTGTGTCTGGGTAAAAATGCGGGCTGGCGGTATATATTTCAATTCACCTTGTTCAAGATAACTGGCTGTGGCTTGTCCGGCCAAAACAACATTGCGCGGATTCCACGTAAATTTATAATGCCAAGGATTTGTATCGTATTCAGGAGCAATGAGTCCACCGGTATAAGAACTAAACGATGTGATAGTTCCTCCATTTTTCTGAATACCATGAATAATCTGCATGGCACTCATGTGATCAATTCCGGGATCCAACCCAGCCTCATTCAGAAGGAGCACATTGGCCTTTATTGCTTCGCTGTGCAGTGCTCGCATCTCATCGCTTACGTATGAAGCGGTTATCAGATGCCTTTTATGCTCAATACACGCTTTGGCCACACGTATGTGAAGGGCAGGCGGCATTAGTGAAATGACTATATCATGTTCTTTTACCAACAGTGAAAGTTCATACACATCGTTTACATCAATAGCTACAGCGTGTGCATAATCATGACCTGCAACTTTTTGTTGAGCCGTTTCTGCGCTGGCATCAGCAACAGTAATTTGTAACATACCTGAATGCGCATGTTGCAGTAGATAGTGAATAAGATATGATGAAGACAATCCGGCTCCGAGTACAAGAATTCGTTGCATAAAATACCTGGTTATCGGTTGCTAATCTAAACTGATTTTTTTGTAATGTTGGAGTATGATGAAAGAAATATCGAGGGTAAGTACATTATATGCCTTTAACTCAGCAGATGAGCTGGATGAAGATGATAAAGCATTGCTGGCGGAAGCAAAAAAGGCGGTAGAAACAGCTTATGCACCATACTCAAAATTCAGGGTAGGCTGTGCTCTTAAGCTAGCCAACGGGGTTATCATTCATGGAAGCAATCAGGAGAATGTGGCCTACCCGTCCGGCTTATGTGCCGAGCGGGTAGCAATGTTTTATGCAGGGTCAAGTTATCCGGGCATTGCCATTGAACGTATAGCCATTACTGCCCATTCGGGCACATTTGATCTGAACGAACCAGTAACCAGTTGCGGTGCCTGCCTGCAAAGCATGCTGGAGTATGAAAATAAACAGCATCAACCCATGAAGATAATACTTCAGGGTGAAACAGGGCAAATATTAGTTGCAAACGGTTTGCAAACGTTTATGCCCTTCCAGTTTAATCGCGAAGAACTTAAACAGTAATGCATGTCACGATTACCAATTAATGTAAATGACTACCTAATGAATGGCTGCGGCCGGTGTAAACTTGGTGGCACACCTCAATGCAAGGTACATGCATGGCATAACGAACTTGATTTACTGCGCAGTGTAGCACTGAACTGCGGATTGACAGAAGAAATAAAGTGGGGAGCCCCGTGCTATACTTACAATCAAAAAAATGTGTTGATGATAAGTGCTCTCAAAGAGAGTTGTGTCATGAGTTTTTTTAATGGAGCAGTTATGACCGACCCACATGGCTTATTGCAGAAGGCCGGTAATAACTCTCACATAGCTCGCATCATCCGATTTACACAGGCTAAGGAAATCAGTTTGCAACAAGATGCACTAAAGGAGCTAATCTTTCAGGCTATAGAATTGGAAAAAAGTGGTGTAAAAAAGATACCGGAAAAACCTGTTGAATCCTTACCTGTTGAACTCGAACAACGTTTTCAGGCAATGCCTGAACTTAAAGCGGCTTTTTATGCACTTACACCCGGTCGTCAACGAGGCTATATCCTGCATATTTCATCCGCTCAAAAATCAGCCACCAGAGAATCGCGTATAAACAAATGCGTGCCGGGAATTCTTGCAGGTAAAGGATTTCATGATTACTAACAATACAAAAATATCAGTTGGACCAATACCGTGAGTATGATTAGCCGGTAGCGGTGTTCCTCAATTGTTATCAGGTTTTAAGTTTTTTCTTCTTAGCAGAAGGAAACAAAATATTATTCAGAATCAGCCGGTAACCGGGTGAGTTAGGAAACAAATTTAAGTCTGTAGGTGGTTCTCCCACCTGATGCTGATAGTCTTCCGGATCATGACCTCCAAAAAAAGTCCACGTGCCTTTTCCGGCAGTTCCATGAATATAGCGTGCTTCACCCAGTGTTTTATTTTCACCCATAATCAGCACTTCACTTTTCACAAACTGTTTTCTGAACGCAGTCGTTTGGCCGTAAAATCCTTTGATGGTTTGTGTATGATTTTGGCACAACATGGTTGGTACCACATCCCATTTTGCTGAAAAGTCAAACAACGTAAATAAGTCATTGCTTTCCATCACCGGACGTGTTTCAGGTGTTGCGTCTATGTATGAATATTCATAGATAAACGGATCCATAATGAGGTTGAAGTCTTTAAAAGCGAATGTATTGTCGAAGTTAAGTTTACGATTTGCAGCGGGATCAGCCGGATCATTATCAAACATGCTTTCGCAAATATCAACTCCATCTGCTGCCAGCGCTATGTCGTAACTGTCGGTAGCCGAACACATGGCAAATAAAAAGCCCCCGCCAAAAACAAATTCACGTATTTTTTTTGCAACTGCCAACTTTAGCTGACTTACTTTGGCAAATCCGTTACGTGCAGCAGTAGCTTCGGCTTCACGCACTTCAGCCTGATACCAGGCCGCATTTCTGAACGAGGCAAAAAACTTACCATACTGTCCGGTAAAGTCTTCGTGGTGTAGATGTAACCAGTCATATGTTACCAGTTTTCCCTGTAACACTTCATCATCAAACACTACATCATAAGGTATTTCCGCGTAGGATAGCACCATAGTCACGGCATCATCCCACGGTTGTTTTGTTTTAGGTGAATAGACAGCAATTTTTGGTGCCTTGTGCAATTTAACCAGTTCCATGTTGATATCGGGTCTGGCTATTTCCTGTAATATCTGACTCACCTGACCTTCGCTGACTACCTGATATGACACACCGCGTATGCGACATTCGCGTTCAGCATCATCACTGTATGCCAAAAGGAAACTGCCTCCCCTGTAATTGAGCAACCAGTCTACATCCTGCTCGCGTTTCAGTTCACGGTATGCAATACCGTATGCTTTCAGGTGATTGCGTTGTTCATCATCCATACGAATGAGTATGCGCGATGCCTGTGCAGACATGAGGCCAAGCACTACAAAAACAGATGCTAACAAAATACGGAAGTGATACATGAATCAGTTGTTAATACTTTCGTTGTCAAATTTACGCCACGTACCCTGTACTTTCATCACACGTTCAATCACATCCCTAACGCAACCTTCTCCGCCTTTATTGCCGGATACGTATTCAGAAATATTTTTAATTTCATGCACGGCATCGCTTGGGCAGCATGGTAATCCTGCAGTTTTCATGGCATCGTAGTCAGGAAGGTCATCGCCCATGTACAGCACCTGATCTACATTAATTTGCAATTCGGAACATAAATGCTGTAGCACGGGAACTTTATCTTTTACACCCAGATGAATGTGTTTTATTTTCAGAAACTCCAGACGTTTTCTTACACCTTCCTGTTCGCCACCCGAAATAATAGCAATGTGATATCCGGCAAGCAAGGCACGTTCAATCGCATATCCATCTTTAATCAAAAATGTGCGGGCCTGCTCACCTGATGCAAGGGCGTAAACGGTCCCGTTGGTAAGCACACCATCCACATCAAATACAAAACACTTGATTTGGTGTAATTTTTTCAGGTAACTCATGCTTCAAAGATGCGCAATGCGATTGATAATTCATCGCGTGCCATTTACACTTATGCCGATTCTGACGCCAGAGCCTCAATAATGCTGCGGCTCATTATCTCGTATAGTTGCCTGTACTGCGAATGCTGGCGCAACAAATCAACATGCTGCTCAATGGTGGCTGAGTCGCGCCTGCGGGCCGGACCAGTTTGGGCATCGTGAGGACTCATGCATTTAATTTTGGCTGCCGTTTCCTGAATGAGGGGCGTAAGTAATGTAGGATCAAGGCCATGCATACCCGCAATTTCAAATGCTATGGCATACAAGCGGTTGGTAAAGTTATTAGCAAAAACAGCAGCCAGATGTATATACTGGCGCTGCTCATAGTTCAATATATGGCAAGGCAATGTCAATTGTAAAGCCACGCTTTGCAGCAACTCTTCATCTTTGCGGTTTGTAGTTTCTATAAGCAGAGGTACATTGTCCCAGTTTGTCTCCTTGTTCTTACTCAGGCTTTGCAGCGGATAAAACACCCCTCTTCGCTCGTGAGGCATCAATGCATCCAGAGTTGTAATACCCGAGGTGTGTACTACCAATGTTTTCGAATTCACCGGCATGTGTGACGCTACATGTGTAATGGCGTTATCAGATACGGCAAGTATGGTTAAATCGGCTTGTGGCAGATCTTTCAGCTGCTGCACAACGGGTACTTTGAGCTCAACAGCAAGTGCGTTCACCGCATTTTTGTTTCGGCTGTAAATGCCGGCCAGTTCAAACTTCTTTTTCCTGAAAAGATGACCAAGGCGGGCAGCTACATTTCCCGAACCTATTATAGAAACAGAATACAAGGGTATAGAAATTAAAACACAAATATGTGTGTTTAACCCGAGTTAAACAAAATTCAGATTGTCAAATTTTTTGCGCCTTGTAATTGCTGATGCGCCTGTATATAGCCAGTAAAAATCCGATTATCATAAGTATCGTACCGCCCCACACTAGATTTATCCATGGAAAGACGATGGCCTTCATAATGATAAAGTCACCTGAAGTATCCTGTTCGGCTGTTTCCAGAGTTATTTTCCCCGTTTGTGGATTAACACCCGTAAATCTTATGCGCAATCCGACATCCTCAATCAGTGTCGGGAAGTCAACCACCTGACCGCCTGATATACCATAAATGGGTGCCGCTGTGTATACAGAATGAAGCGTTTGCAGCGACAATTGTGCAGTTAGGGCAATTTCCATCTTGTCAGAATATTCAGCAGCGTTCTTGTTGGATACAATATCATTAACAATGATGTAACCCATGTTGGTAACAACGGTGTCTCCCTTTCTCACTTCATGGGTTTGTGTATTGATAAACTTACTGGTTTCTTTTTCTTTAGGGATGGAACTTACATAGGTAAACACGTCATGAGATATGTAGTGTTTCGTATCCGGATTCGCTACCAGTCCCATTTTTGGATTTATCTGCGCGTTCGGGTACAGATCAAATTCATATAAAATTTTATTGGTAGTAGGCTCTATGCGTTTGTAATGCACCTGATAATATGTATTTACCCAAATCTGTGTGTCTTTACGGTACTCTATTTCGTACTCGCCCATGCGCACGGCTTTGCCCCGTTCCAGCAATACATGCTCGCGGTTAGCCTCTTCGTCAAATTCGGGATTTAACTGCATCTGAGTAGTGTTGATGGAAATTACTTCCTTATTGGCTGATGATACCAGAACACCCAAAAGTAAAATACCAAATCCGATGTGCGCAACCGAAGAACCTGATGCACCAGCACGGCCCCGCAAAATGGGTTTTAGCATCTGTATGTTGGCCGACAATGTGTACGCAGCAGCAAAGAGCAATCCAAGATAAAACCAATTATCGAGTTTAAAATAGTACTTCATTATGAGTGCAGCCAGCAGGGCAATTCCTGCGTGTATAAGTAACTGAACGGCAGCCTTGCGTGTATTCTTTTTATACTTAAGTAACTGTGCAATTCCTGTGAGCACGGCAATAAGAATGGCAATAGGCATTTGCCATTTGTTGTAATGCATTATGACATCTGATGGCGGAGCGAGATTAGCACCAAACATCTTATTAAAAACAGGAATTGATGTAGTAATAATGACCTGAAAAGCAGAAATAACCAATATAAGGCTGCCTATAAACATCCAGAATTCACGGGTGTAAACCTGTTCTTCACTTTCAGATTTAGGTATGCTGCGAACTGTCAGATACGAACTGTAAATAAGTATAATGCTGCCGGTAACTATAGAAATCCATTTCGTGATATCCCATTTTTCGGTCAGTACTAGTGAACATATAAACAGCCCAAACAATAACGAATAATATATGCGTTGACGACCACTCTTTAAACACACAAAACCGGGCAACCAAACAAAAAGCATCATAAATACTAGTAACTGTCCGCTCATGCCTAAGTCGGTAAACGAATGCACGGATGAATTTCCAAGTATGCCGCTTCGTGTCAGGAATGTTGCGTAAAGCACGAGCAAAAACGTAGCAAGTATGAGCAGAAACGATACAGTAAGCGCATTTCCACTGTGTTTGTATATCAGCATTACATGCACACCGGCAATCAGTATAAGCCATGGGATAAGAGATGCATTTTCAACCGGGTCCCATGCCCAGTAACCACCGAAACTTAACGATTCATAAGCCCAGAAACCACCCATTATGATGCCTGTACCTAAAACCATTACACTGATGAGTGCCCATGGAAGTGCAGGCTTCAGCCACGATGTGTAGTCGCGCTGCCACATGGCAGCAATGGCGAACGCAAACGGCACAATGGTTGTAGCAAACCCAAAAAAGAGTGTGGGTGGGTGAATGACCATCCAGTAATTTTGCAGCAGGGGATTCAGTCCGTTACCATCAGTAATTTTAGATAAGTAATCGGGTTGAGAAAAAATAGGTGCATTGGCCATAGCATTACGCAGAAGTTCAAAGGGCGAACTGCCAACTTTATACCCGAAAACCTCAACACCGATAAGCATTGAAGTAAGAGCTACCTGCGAAAGCATAAGCACACTCATCACACGTGCTACGCGTTCACCGGCTGTATACAGTAAAATATTACCGATAACCATTTGCCAGAAAATCCATAAGAGGAAGCTTCCCTCCTGTCCTTCCCAGAAACATGAAATCATATATTCGACAGGCAAATCACGTGATGAATGCTGCCAGGCATAATGGTATTCAAAGTAATGCTGATGTATGATGTAAAAAAGAACACCTATGATAGATAAAACACTTACTGTATGTAAATGAAATGCCTTACGTGCTATGGCAGCCCAAGATTCATCAGCTTTTTCTACTGAAATGTACCAGGCAAGTGTTGCACAAATGGAAGTCGCAAAAGAGAGAATAACGGCAAGGTGTCCAAGATTTCCCCAAATCAGGCGTTCGCCTTCAAAAACAATTTCATTCATGCTGGATGTGCTGTATTAAATGGTGCGCAAATGTAAACAACCTTTGCGAGTTATTGGTTTATTCCGAGAGTTCGAATAGCTGATCATTTTCAACTATATAAAAACCGGGCTGCTCTTCCAGTGCTTTATTTAGCATGGCTTTGGCCACCCGCTGCGCAGGTATAGGCCTGTATTTCTTCAGTGAACCTGCAAATAAGAACGCCAAGGGCTTTAATAGTTTTTGTGCAATAAATTCACCTACACGCAACTTTGGTCTGTGGCCAAGCAATAACGAGGGTCTGAATACTCCTATCGAGTTATATTTCAGCTTTGATACGGTTTCTTCTATTTCTCCTTTTACACGATTGTAAAAAATTGTTGACGCTGAATCGGCTCCCATTGCACTCACCATGTAAAAATGCCTGGAATCTGCTTTCTGAGATAGTTCAGCTGCTGCAAGTACATAATCAAAATCAACCTGTCTGAATGCCTGCTGTGAACCGGCATCTTTGATGGTGGTTCCCAGACAACAAAATACATCATCTGCATTTAACTCGTGGCTGAATTCATGCAGACGTGTATAGTCGACTACTATTTGCTGAAGTTGCGGATGTTTGATGGTTAAGGGTTTGCGTACTACTGCCTTTACCAGCAGATAACTTTTATGTTCGAGCAGCATATACAGCAACTCTTTGCCTACCAAACCTGTAGCTCCAAAAACCAATGCTGTGCGTGAATATTGCATATTGTGTGCTTATTGCCTGCGAACTTCGGTATTTTTTTTACTTTTGCATGCTTAAAAAAATCACACATCATACATGAAAACCAATCACGAAATAGATTACCGCATTTTGGGCAGCGAAATGCAGTGCGTAGAGATTGAACTTGACCCTCAGGAAACAGTCATGGCTGAACCCGGAAGTTTTATGATGATGGACAGCAGCATTCAGATGCAAACCATTTTTGGTGATGGCACACAACAAAATAGCGGCCTGCTTGGAAAACTATTTTCTGCCGGCAAACGATTGCTTACAGGTGAAAGTCTGTTTATGACAGCCTACACCAATATAGGAAGCGGCAAGCGTCATGTGATGTTTGCCTCGCCTTATCCCGGTAAAATTATACCTATGGATTTACATGCCATGGGTGGTAAAGTAACCTGCCAGAAAGATGCGTTTTTGTGTGCAGCCAAAGGCGTAAGTGTGGGCATTGAATTTCAACGAAAACTTGGAACAGGGCTCTTTGGCGGAGAAGGTTTCATCATGCAAAAACTGGAAGGCGATGGAATGGCATTTGTACATGCCGGAGGCCATATAATTGAGCGTGATATTCAACCCGGTGAGCAACTTCGTGTTGATACGGGATGTATTGTTGCATTTACTAAAGATATTGATTACGATATACAGTTTGTTGGAGGCATACGCAATACCTTATTTGGCGGTGAAGGTGTATTCTTCGCCACGCTTTCTGGAACCGGCAAAGTATGGCTACAAACGCTACCCATAAGCCGTTTGGCAGGACGCATCATGCAGTATGGTGGCATGAACCGCAGAGAAGAAGGCAGCATACTGGGCGGATTGGGAAATATACTGGACGGGGATAGTTAGCAGAATGAATAAATAGCCGAGAATGCCTTTAGCACATCTGATTTAAAGATTAAACATTAGAAAATATGGGACGCATATTCGAAAAACGTAAACACAAAATGTTTGCTCGTTACAATAAAATGAGCCAGGCATTTACCAAATTTGGCAAAGAAATAGCCATAGCCGTAAAGCAATCGGGTTCTGACCCTGAAAGCAACTCAAGGCTGAGAGCTATCATTGCCAATGCGAAAGCAGCTAATATGCCCAAGGCAAATATTGAAGCTGCGATACAACGTGCTTCCAGCAAACAAGACAAAGAATTTGAAGAAATTGCTTACGAAGGTAAGGCACTTCACAGTGTGGCCCTAGTCATTGAAACTGCAACGGATAATCCTACACGTACTGTAGCGAATTTGCGCAGTTATTTCAATAAAAAAGGAGGGCAAATGGTGGTTAGCGGATCTTTGGATTTTCTGTTCGAACGCAAAGGTGTATTTCGTATACCGTCAACAGGTTTAAACCTGGAAGAACTTGAACTTGACCTCATAGATTTTGGCATGGATGATATGGAAGATGACGGTGAGGGGCATTTAATTATTCAAGTTCCATTCACCGAATTCGGATCCATGCAAAAGGCATTGGAAGACCGTAAACTGGAAATTATAAATGCCGAGCTTCAGCGAGTGCCAACAACCTATGTAGAGCTAACTGAGGAACAGGAAGAAGAAGTAAACAAATTACTTGAGATGATAGAGGAAGATGATGATGTAACCAACGTGTGGCACAACATGAAGTAAAGATTCAGTGTATCTCAAAGTCGTTTTCTGCTCTAATTGGAACTTCGTTTACCATAACCTGAGCTACCATAGCAATTGGTGGACCGTTGTGGCACCATTCAGCCATTTCATTTAATTTATCCTCAGCACCCTCTGCTTCTATATAAACTGAGCCATCTGCTTCATTGCGCACAAAACCCTTGAGCATAAGTTCTCTGGCTTTTTGCTGAGCACCTTTTCTGAAGTATACACCTTGTACCCTTCCGTTGATACGAATCTGAATACGTTTAATCATTGTTTACTACAGCAAATGCTGACGTAAAAAATCAGAGCATGACTTTTTAAGAATATCAAAGACCTCTTCAAAATTTCGAATACTGCCATAATATGGATCTGGAACATCCTCTGTAATTGCTGTATCATCATAGCTTCGAAGCAGTACTACCTGCGAGTGAAAATTATCAGGAGCTACACGCAAAACGTTATTTTGTGTTGACCTGTCCATACAAACTACAAGGTCAAACAACTTGAAATCTTCAGATGTAATTATGCGAGCTTTATGCCTAAGCTCAATACCATTATTCTGGCAAATTTGCTGTGCTCGCAGATCAGGTTGACAATCTATATGAAATGCTGCTGTCCCTGCTGAATCACACGAGGCTTTATCTACGAGATTCATATCGTACAACAATTTATTAAATATACCTTCAGCCATTGGCGAACGGCAAATATTGCCCAAGCATACAAACAATACACGCATATACGAACTTAAATAAAAGAGTCGATGTTGCAAGTCACCGATTCATTTTTTTACAGTTATAGGAGGCTGCGCAGGCGAACCTCAGTCCTGCTATACAAGTGCTTCACCTTTGTTCGTGTATTAGGCGTTTTGTGCCTTACTGTTTGCGGATTTCGGGGATAGGGCTGTAATCCTAATCGTTTTCCAGAAACGGATAGCGGTAATCGGTAGGTGGTACAAAAGTTTCCTTGATAGTGCGGGTGCTGACCCAACGCATCAGATTTTGCATGGCACCGGCTTTGTCGTTAGTTCCACTAGCTCGGGCACCACCAAATGGCTGCTGACCCACCACGGCTCCTGTAGGTTTATCGTTGATGTAAAAGTTGCCGGCCGCATGGCGAAGGTAACGAGTGGCATGGTCAATGGCATAACGGTCTTGTGAGATTATTGCACCTGTTAGCGCATATTCGGAAGTGGTGTTTACCAATTCAAGCGCTTTGTCAAAATCAGCTGCATCGTAAACATATACGGTAAGCACAGGACCGAATAATTCTTCGCACATCGTAGTATAGCTCGGATTGGTAGTAACTATGATAGTGGGCTCAATAAACCAGCCTTTTGACTTGTCGTATCCTCCACCTGCAATAATTTCACATGAAGAATCTTTTTTTGCATCGTCAATGTATTTAGCCAATTTGTCAAATGATTTTTCATCAATAACTGCATTTATAAAATTACTGAAATCTTCCGTTGGTCCCACTTTAAAAGTCTTAACCGTAGCCACCAACTTGTCTTTAAGCATCGGCCACAAGTTAGAAGGTATATATACCCTTGAAGCAGCTGAGCATTTCTGACCCTGATATTCAAATGCTCCTCGAACAATTGCTGTGTTGCACACATCGACATCGGCCGAATGATGAATAAGAATAAAATCCTTACCCCCGGTTTCGCCTACAATTCGAGGATAGGTTTTGTACTTATGAATATTGTTTCCGATTGTTTTCCAAATACTTTGAAAAACAGAAGTTGAACCGGTAAAGTGTATTCCTGCAAAATCGGGATGGCTGAAAATTACATCGGCCGCATCAGGTCCTGAAGGATATATTAAATTTATGACTCCGTCAGGCACACCGGCTAGCTTAAAAATCTCCATCAGCACATTGGCTGAATAAACCTGGGTATTGCTGGGTTTCCATACCACCACATTTCCCATCATGGCTGCACTGGTTGGAAGATTGCCTGCAATAGCCGTAAAATTGAAAGGTGTCAGCGCATAGATAAATCCTTCCAGTGGCCTGTATTCAATTCGATTCCAGATGCCTTTAGCCGATTGGGGCTGATCCGTATAAATACGACTCATGAAATACACATTGAAACGCAGGAAATCTATCATTTCACAAGCCGAATCAATCTCGGCCTGATACGCATTTTTACTTTGGCCCAGCATCGTAGCAGCATTTAACTTGGCTCTGTATGGACCCGCAATAAGTTCGGCAGCTTTTAAAAAAATAGATGCCCGTTGTTCCCAAGGCATATTTTCCCAATTTTCTTTTGCTGCCAGGGCTGCGTCAATTGCCATAGTTATGTGTGTTTTATCGCTCACATGAAACTGTCCAAGCTTATGCTGATGATCGTGCGGACATCGTAAATCCATCGTTTTACCGCTGCGCACCTCTTGGTTTCCGATGTACATGGGTATATCCAACTGTTTGCTGCGTCCTTCGGCAAGAGCTGCTTGCAGTGCTGCACGCTCAGCACTCCCGGGAGCGTAATTCAATACGGGTTCATTTACCGGTATGGGAACATTAAAAAATCCATTCATGGTGTATATACATTGGTGGCGGACAAATATAGATGTTTTGGTGAAGTAGACCTATGTTCTCAATTGATATGAATACATGTTGTTGGGTAATTATGGTTAAATGATTTTTTATATTAAAAAAGTTATTAAATTGGCTGTAATGTTAAAACTAAAATTATTGCTGGTAGTACTATCCTCGGTTTTGGTAGCTCAGGCCCAAACCGTTGATACAATACAACTTGTTAATTACTTTGGTAGACTTACACCTGTTGTGCAAGGCCATGCTGTAACATACAGACAGTTAAAACCTATGATGGAACGGTATCCCGATATTTTGGGGGCATGGAGAAAAGCAAGAAACAGCGCGCGCATCAGCCAGGCACTTTTACTGACCGATGTGGCAGCTACGTTGGTGCTTCTAACCACTGAAAGTGAACAAGTAATCATTAGTAGTTTGGCAATTGGAGTGGGTGCACTTATCACGTTAAACTTACATCAGGAAGTGCGTAATCAAAGGATAATGCACGCAGTACAATTATATAACAACAAGGTGCGTGAACTCCTAAATAAATCAGGAACCGAATCACGTTAGAAATATCCTCTGTTCATAGCTATTTACTTAAAGTCTGATTAATACTCCAACACACATGGATTCACGCTATTTATAGCAATACGTTTCTAAATATTTTTAGGCAAGTCACATAAATGTCAATTTACCTAAACACCATTTTTCATCAAGCCTTACCCATAAATTGCAGGCATGAAATTTTCAGTATTTTTTTATGCGCTTTTACTAAACTTTAATTTGGTGGCACAAAACTGTGACAGCATTCAGCTGATTAATTTTTTCGGCACATATGCCCCGAGTATAAATAACGAAGTAAAAACATACCGGCAAATAAAGCCGCTTATGAAAGCTCATCCCGAAACATTTGCGGCCTGGAAAAAAGCAAGAAACGCAGAACGCATCGGACAACTATTACTACTGACCGATGTCTTAGCCACATTTGTTTTACTGTTAAGCGATAACGAAGCAGTTATGTTAGGTAGTCTTGGGGTAGGTTTAGGAACACTAACTACATTTCTACTATATGAAGACATACGAAACAGTAGATTAAAACATGCCATTCAACTTTATAATCAGCGTTTGAGAGAAGAACGAATCAAACAACTCAGCCCCGGGTAGTCAGCTACTAGAAACCAAATCCTATACGAAGACCTTGAGACATGTAGGTGCCGTTGGCAAACGATTGAAAATAGTCAACGCGTAGAATTTTGAAAATATGCTCAATCCCAGCTCCCCATTCAATATAATGAGGCGAGGCCGGGGTTTTGAAATAATTAAATGTGATTACTTCCTGCCATTTCAACTTTCGGAACAAGGGTATCTTGTTAAACCAGAAACCATTGAAGTGATGACTAAATCTGGCTTCCAGGTATCTGCTTCGTGTACTGTACATATAATAATCGAGCAGCTGATATGCATCATAACCCGACAAGGCAAACAAGGTTTGATTACCCGTAAAATGATGGAAATCCATAAAGTACATTTTATCGGCATATATAAACATACCCGCATGCACCTTCAGATATGAAGAGCCCAATAGTTTAAAGTTTTTGCTCATTCGCATACCTGCATCTGCCAGGAGATAATTGACATCACTTCCGACAACCGGTATACCAATTCTCGTTTTAAGTACTATGGTAGGATACTTCGAACTAAACCTAATTTTTTCATAGGGGCGGGAAATAAAACGTTGTGCAAATTTAATTTCGGTTTTTGCCTCCAGTGTTAACGCCTGATGGGTATTGAATGAAGTATTTTCAAGTTCGATAGAACGCGGGGTATTCGTTGAAAATGTACGCTCCGGATAATTACGCCAAGCATAGTCGGTGTTATTGGACAACTGCTGACGAATAGCATATTCGGCTTGTAAGTTAAGCATGATTCCATTGCTTATTTCGGAACCACAACCGCCCTGTACAAACGTTTTTTGATAAAGCTTCATGAAATTTTGTTCTTCCAGCAATGTATAACTCGTGTTGATGGCCGGAGAGATGGGCTCACTGTTATTAAACTGACTAACATAATAGCCTGCACTCACATTCCATTGCGATAATGAGTAAGGATTGTAGAGATAGCCTGCTTCTACTTTTCCATATAATTTTTTTGAGGCCATTCCGTATCGCAGCGAAGGACTAATGGTGTAATTACGGTTATCATCGAATGTTCGGGTTATATCTACTGCCGGACTGATGACCATTCCCTCGACAGTGTTGTACTGAATTTGCGCAAGCAACGGTTTAAACGTATAGTACCTGCGGTGATAAGTGTCGGCATATGTATAGCCACTCAAAAATGGATCAAGCCAGTCGGGTTTGTTTGTGATGCGGTCTACCGAATCCATATAAAGCTTTGATTCAAGAACAACCTGAATACTGTCTTTAGTCGAATAATCTTCCTGTTCTTCTTCGGTTAAGGGCACAGGTCGCGTAGCTTCCCATACACTGTCGGGTGTTTTGTTTGCCTGCTTATCTACCGATAACACTTCACGTGTAAAGTCTGATGCTGTGATGCCAAGATCTGGAACTGAATCTGTCAATTGCTTTTTGCGCTTTAGTCGTACAGGCGGTTTTACATCCTTTACCTTCTTCACTTGTGGTACCGGAATATCGGCAGTTAATTTGTCAGTTTCGCGCTCATAAAATGTTGCCGGATAGTTAGATGATACACCATAATTGGAATACAAGGCCACGAAGTAACCATGTCCTTTGAAACCCAATACCTCCAGCTGAAAAATAAACCGTTGTGAAATGGGCATCCATACTCCTCCCTGCTGGGGAGCATAAATTTGACGTACAATTAATGTATCTATAAAATCAATATTGGCTGATTTATCAACCGACATATCGGTACTGTGAACTCGCCAGCTGTCTTTTACAATATATATAAATCCTCTGAACACAGGGTCGCTTGTGCGCTTCGGTCTAATCTGTATTTTATAAATAGTATAGTTATTCTCACGCGTTTCACCTACCAGTTTATATTTATAATAAAACATCGCATTATCGGCAAGGGGTGAAATAAATCCCCGCTGATTGAGTCCGTATGAGGGCAGCATGTTCTCATATACATTAAACCTTACGGCACCAGCGCGATTAAAGCTGAACGCTTTATTATCACCGCTCACTTTCGATGAAATGAGCTTTTCTTTGACCAGGTTGGGTTGTAAAAAAGTAAAATCGGAAAGTGACTCAGACAAATAAATAATTCCGGGCTTCACATCTTCCGGTACTTTCATTAACAACACACGCTTAGGTATGGTTGTCAGGCGTTGCATTCCCTTTATGTAAACCCTGCATTTATAGGCTTTTGCTTCTTTCAAGTACAGTGCACGGTGTGCGATGGCCTGTCGCATGATGGGATATGCAGGATCTTCTGAGGTAGCCGTAATCTTCACTTCAGAAATCGTATAATTTTGTTCCTGCAGTACGACTGTCATATTTTTCACTTCATCGGACAGCAGCGTAACAAACTCGGTATGCTGACGATGGCCTACGAACTGAACTATCATAAAATGAGACCCGGTGTCGCATTTTAATTCAAAGTGACCCTGATCATTTGTAGTAGTGCCAAACCGTGTACCTTTAATAAATACGTTGGCATACGACAGGGGTTCACCCCGGTTGTTCCTGACCGTACCTTTTACAACAGACTGGGCAAAAACCAGCGACAGAAGGATGTAGAGTGCGATGCTACATGCAAAAACATAGCGCATGCGGCAATTTAATAAAACATTTGCAACTAGCGCCAACCTCCACCCAATGCTTTGTACAACTGTATGGCAGCCATAAATTGTTCTTTATTGGCCTCGGTCAGTTGAAGTTCTGATTCCAAACGGTTTTGACGGGTTAAAAGCACTTCCATATAACTGGCATAGCCTGTAAGAAATAATTCGTTTGAAATATCAACTGCCTGCTTCAGTTCACTCACTTCCTGCAACTTAAATTCAGCTACACGTTTGTAGTTTTGCAATTTGTTAAATTCCGTATTCACCTCCTCTACTCCTCTAAGCATAGCTCGCTGAAACTGGAAAAATGACTGATTGCTGGTTACAAATGCATTCCGGTAATGTGCTGTAATTTGATTTCGGTTAATCAATGGCATGGTTAATCCACCGATAAGCATGTAGGCAAGCGAGGCAGGAGTTTCAAAAAGTAAGTCGGAACTGAATGCATTCAGGCCAAAGTTGCCGTTTATCATTATGTTTGGGTAAAAGGCTGCACGGGCTGCTTTCAGATCGTAACGGGTGGCAAAAAACTCACGTTCAGCTGCACGTACATCAGGCCTGTTCGAAATCAAATTTGCAGGAACGCCTACTTTCAGCAACTGGGGCAAATCGTTAACATCTATAGTGTCTTTTCGTACAACGCGTTGAGGGTATCGGCCCATCAGGCTATTCAGGCTGTTTTCAACAACTACTATTTCCTGTTGCACTTCTACTTCAAGCGCTTTGGCTTTTAACAGCAACGCTTTAAACTGCTTCACACCGGCTTCGTTAATTCGGCCACTCTGTTTTTGTATATCTACAACTTCAAGCGCTCGTTCCTGTATTCCTATGTTTTTGCGAATGATTTCCAGTTCGGTATCCAGAGCTAATAATTCATAGTACAGTCTGGCTACTTCAGACACTACTTGTGTGGCAATCAGATGCCTCCCCTCTTCACCGGCCATCCAGCGCTGATAAGCTGCTTTCTTGCGGTTTCTGAGTTTACCCGCCAGATTAACTTCCCACTCTGTGGTAAAACCAATCATAAAATCGGGAACAGGTTGTGGTATACGTTGCTTCTCGGAGATATTGGTTGAACGGTTACTGTCAAAGTTACCCACTCCGTCAATGGTGTAATCACCAAAGCGGGTTACACCGGTTGATGTTGCTGCATTTACAGATGGAAGCATATAGTTGCGGCTCATAATAAATTGTGCACGCATGGCATATGCGCGCTGATCGGCAATCAGTTTTTCAATATTGTGAGCTAGTGCATAATCTATAAGTTGGATAAGCGCTTTGTCTTTGAAGTAATTTTTCCATTGTATGGTTTCTGACTGCGTGGTGTCGGCTTGACGCAAGCCGTAATTAGCAGGAAATTCCGGACTAGCAGGTGTGGTTAATTGCTGCGGTACCGAGCAGGCTGTGAATACAACAGACAGAACGAGGCTGCCTGCGCACATAAGAAAAATATGTTTCAGCATTTTATGCCGGGTCTTCATTGTTTTTATTATTTAAATGTGATGTGTTTGATTTATTCCGAATACGATCTTCCAGTGTGGCAAACAGATAATACAAACCGGGTATAACGAACAGGCCGAATACTGTACCAATAAGCATGCCCCCGGCTGCAGATGTTCCAATTGACCTATTGCCCAACTCTCCGGGACCACTGGCTATTACCAATGGAATTAATCCGGCAATAAATGCAAATGAAGTCATTAGAATGGGCCTTAATCGGGCAGCCGACCCTTCAATGGTGGCATGAAGTATACTGTATCCTTCACGTTGTTTTTGCAAGGCAAACTCTACTATCAAAATGGCGTTTTTACCCAGCAGCCCAATAAGCATGACCAATGCAACTTGTGCGTAAATATTGTTTTCAAGACCCAGCAGCCACAATGATACAAACGATCCGAAAATACCTACTGGCAGCGAAAGCAATACAGGCAAAGGCAATAACAAACTTTCGTACTGCGCGCATAAAATCAGATACACAAATACGAGACAAATACTAAAAATAATAGCAGCCTGATTACCTGAAATAATTTCTTCACGTGTCATACCCGACCACTCGTGATTAAAATTACGCGGCAATTTGGCGGCCTCCTCTTCTATTGCCTGAATAGCATCACCGCTACTATATCCTTTCTCCGACTGACCGTTAATCATAATAGCGTTAAACATGTTGTAGCGGGTAATCTGCTCTGGACCGTATACACGTTCTAACCGAATGAACGTAGAAAACGGAACCATTTCACCGCGTCTGTTTTTCACATACAGCTTCAGCAAGTCTTCAGGCTTTGCCCGAAACTGATGCGATGATTGTAGCATCACCTTATACATCTGACCGAAACGAACAAAGTTACTTGCATAATAACTTCCGATTAATGTTTGAAGTGTGTTCATCGCCATGCTTACGCTTACATCTTTTTTGGCAGCCATTTCATAATCAACATGAATGAGGTATTGCGGAAAGTTGGGATCGAAACTGGTAAATGCATTTGCTATTTCCGGACGTTGCTCCAACGATGCAATAAACTTACGGCCCACATCATCTAACTGCTTCAGGTTACCTGTTCCGGTTTTATCTATCAGGCGCAATTCAAATCCGCTGCTGTTACCAAAACCCGGTACGGTTGGCGGAGGGAAAAATTCAATAACTGCATCATTTATTCCGTTTGTTTTTTCCTGCAGTAGTTTAATCATATCTGTAACTGACTCTTCTCGTTCACTCCAGGGCTTCAGGTTTATCATACCCATGCCGTAAGATGCACCTGCCGATTCAGTTATCAGGCTGTATCCGCCCAGTGTTGATACATTTTCAACCATATCAAACTGCTTACATATGTCAGTAATTTCATCCAGAACTTTACCTGTTCGTTCTACTGTAGCACCGGGTGGCGTTGTCACATTCACATAAATTACCCCCTGATCTTCGGTAGGTATAAATCCGCTTGAGAGCACCCATGTAACCAGCCATGTGGCTACAACAAAACCAATAAACGTGAGTATTGTAAACCGGAGACTGGAGCCTAATCGTCCTACCAGACTTTTATATCCGTTCTCCAACCTTTGATATCTAGTGTTGAATCGTTCAAAAAATTTGCTTAGCCAACCGTGGCCATGACCTTCATGTGGTTTCAGCATGATGGCACACAATGCCGGTGTCAGGGTTAAGGCGTTTATCCCCGATATGACAATGGCAACAGCAAGCGTAAGTGAAAATTGCCTGTAGAAAATACCTACAGGTCCCGACATAAATGCTACAGGAATAAACACAGCCGACATTACAAGCGTAATAGCAACAATGGCACTGCCAATTTCCTTCATGGCTGCTTTGGTAGCTGGCATTGCCCCTATTTTCTGTTCCTGCATTTTGGCATGCACCGCCTCAACCACAACAATGGCATTATCTACCACAATACCTATGGCTAGTACCATCGCAAAAAGAGTAAGCAGATTGATAGAAAAGCCCATGAGCTGCATGGCTGCAAAAGTTCCTACCAGCGAAACAGGAACGGCCAGAGCCGGAATAAGGGTTGAACGAAAATCCTGCAGAAAGATAAATACGACTATAAAAACAAGTAGCAGCGCTTCAATAAATGTACGCAACACTTCCTGAATAGATGCATCGAGAAAACGCGATACATCATATGCAACATTGTACTTCATCTTTGGCGGAAAACTGCTGGCCTCCAGCTCAGCCATACGTTTTTTTACCTGATCAATAACCAGACTGGCATTGGAACCCGGGCGCTGTTTCAGCATAATAGATGCCGATGGTCTTCCGTCTGTTTTAGAATCCATGCTGTAACTGAAAGAACCGAATTCAATGTCGGCAACATCTTTCAACCGCAAAAATGAACCATCCGGATTTGCTCTGATAATAATATCACGGTAGGAGTCTTCCTCAAAAAATTTACCTGTGTAGCGCAAAACGTACTGTAGTGTTTGCTCGGTTTTATCAGAGCTCTCCCCGGTTTTACCGGGAGCTGCCTCTACATTCTGACCTCTGATAGCCTGTATAATATCATCAGTTGAAATATTGTAAGCTGAAAGTTTTAGCGGGTTTAACCACACTCGCATAGAGTAATCGCGTGAACCCATAATTTCAGCAAAACCAACACCATCTATACGTTTGAGTTCAGGCAAAATATTTATACGTGCAAAATTGTAAACAAATTTTTCATCGGCACTTTCATCTTCACTGAAAATATTCAGGTACAGCAGCATGCTGTTCACCTCTTTTTCGGTTACCACACCGGCACGTATAACTTCTTCAGGCAATTCATCGAGAACGGTTGTAACTCGGTTTTGAACGTTTACGGCAGCCACATCCGGATCTGTTCCTACCTTAAAATAAACTGTAATTATGGTGGTTCCATTGTTGCTGGCCACTGAAGACATGTATGTCATGCCCGGCACTCCGTTAATTGCCCGTTCAATAGGTGTAGCAACTGCTTTCACGCATACATCGGCATTTGCACCTGTATATTTTGCCGTAACTGTAACAGATGGTGGCACAATATCGGGGAACTGGGTAACGGGCAATTGTATAAAAGCCAATACACCCAGCAGCGTAATAAGCAACGATATAACCAGCGATAGTATGGGACGAGTAATAAATGTGTTCAGCATAATCAGTTTGCTTTTAGTTTATAAACATCAGCAATACGAGTGGACTGTGGTTTTATCACACTGCCTTCGGTTACATTTTGAATACCCTCATATATGATTCTATCGTTGGCATTTAAACCCGAATGCACGATGTAATAGTCAGTATATCTGCCGGCTGATGTAAAACTTTTCATGGTCGCCACGTTATTTTTATCTACTAAAAACACATAGTATTTATCCTGTATCTCGAGTACTGATTTTTGAGGGACAAGTCGTGCCTGTTTTAACAATTGCTTGATACGAACCTTACCGGTAGAACCATGTTTGAGCAGATGATTTTTATTTTGAAAACGGGCACGAAGGGCAAGAGAACCGGTACCGGGCTCAAACTCACTTTCCATCGTTTCTATTTTTCCTTTGCTTGGGAAAGCACTGCCGTCAGCCAGTTCTAATTCAACCTGCTGGTTAAGCAACGAATCATTGTTTTTACCTCTGAAATAATCGAGGTATTCGATTTCCGAAACATTGAAATAAACATTTACTGCATCCACATCCGATATGCTGGTAAGCAGGGTGCCGGCCGAAATAAGACTTCCCAATTTGAACGGAATACGGTCTATGATACCATTGAAAGGTGAACGTATCAGTGTATGCGACTGTTTGACGGCTGCAGCTGTTTGATGTGCACGTGCCTGTTCAATGCGAGCAGAAGCAATGTCCAATTTGGCTTCAGCCAAATCCAGTTCGGTTTTGGCTATTACTCCTTTTTGCACCAGCAATTTCACCCGTTCAAGTTCTACTTCTGCTGTTTTCTTTTCGGCTTCGGCACTTTTCAAATCGGCTATTGCACTGTTCAATGCTGCCCTATACTCTTCATCATTAATTTGAAACAGGGGTTGACCTTTGCTTACCCGTTTGCCCTCATCTACAAATATGCGTTCAAGATACCCCTCAACCCGGGCACGTATCTCTACATTTTGTACCGAATGTATATCGGCAACGTATTCGAGTTGTGTGGTAATATCAGAGGAATGAACCTCCGTTACAGGAAAAGCATTATTGTTATCGCCTGTGTTGTTTGTGTTTTGATTTGAACTGCACGACTGCAAGTAAAACAGCGTAAGTACGGCAGCAAATCGAGTGGTTTGCTTCATATGTTATAGTAAAATTGTTGTAAAAATATATGTAGGCTCAGGTTTGAGTATGAACTACTCAGAAAGGTGTGAACCTGCCGATATATTTAAATCCATCTAACATGGAAGCGGCTACGGGAACGTATAGAAAATCAGCATAGGACTCTGCCTCAGCGGCATAATCGACTTCTTCTACTATTTGGGGTTTAACGAAGCAGATAATGCCACGAATTGACCTTTTGGTAATAAAATCCTTTTCAAGAAAGTGTGCATTGGTAGATACAGGAGGGAAATACATATCAAACAGCTCAGCGCAGATATGATAAAGAACCGACTCCACATGCTCTTCGGTTTCAACAAAGGCATTAACCGTAAGCACTTTACTGCACGAAAGTCTTTCATACTGAGGCACAAAAAACACCATATTGAGCACAGCAACAGCTAAGAGGGCAATGAATATATGGCGCATAAGGGCTGCAAAAGTATACATTGTGTAGTAATAGGTATTGTAAAAAAGTTCTTACGTATTATTGCAACATATAACAACAGTTCATGCAAATAGATTTTTATGGCGCTGCAAAAACGGTTACAGGAAGTAAACATCTCATAACTACACCTGCCGGGAAAAGATTCTTGCTGGACTGTGGTTTGTTTCAGGGCAGGTTACCCGACCGCGATGACCTGAACCGCCATTTTGGTTTTGACCCCACTACAGTAGATTATGTTTTCCTGTCGCATGCACATATTGACCACAGCGGGTTGCTTCCAGCACTTTACCGGAGTGGATTCAGAGGTACCATTTATTGCACTCCGGCTACCCGCTCGCTGTGTGAACTGATGCTTTTTGATTCGGCACATATACAGCAAGACGATCTGGAATACATAAATGCACGGAGAAGACACAAAGGCGGACCATTACTTACACCATTATATGATATAGAAGATGTTCAAGAGGTACTCAACCGTTTTCATACAGTGGAATATAATGTGTATGTGAAGATTGATAAAGAAATCACCCTGCATTTTACTGATGCAGGACATCTGCTAGGAAGCGCTGCAGTACATGTAGATATCAAAACTCAGGCACAGACAGAACTGAAAATCACATACACTGGCGATATTGGCCGACCAAATGACCCCATATTGAGAAACCCTGCACCTTTCAGGCAGCCAGATATTCTCATTTGCGAATCGACATACGGCAACAGACTTCATCCAACTGCCGAGAAAACCGAGCACACTCTACTCCAAATTGTGCACGATGTATGTGTAACCAATTTGGGTAAACTTATTATACCGGCATTCAGCGTTGACCGCACACAGGAATTGGTTTACACGCTCGAAAAGATGTTTAACAGCAAACTGCTGCCTAATATTAAAATATACGTAGACAGTCCGCTTTCGGTGAGGGCTACCGAGGTAATGAAAAAGCATGAAGAATGTTACAATCCGGAATTTCTTGAATATATGCACAGGCACGATCCGTATCCGTTTGCGTTCAGCAACCTTACGTATGTGTCAGATGTGGAGCAATCAAAACTACTTAATACCCTGCATGAACCGTGCATTATTATCTCGGCATCAGGAATGGCCGAAGCCGGCCGTATCAAACACCACATCAAAAACAATATTGAAAATCCGAACTGCGCCATTCTGCTAGTAGGTTACTGCACACCCGAAAGCCTGGGCGGTCACTTGATGGCCGGAAATAAAACAGTTCGCATTTTTGGCGAAGAGTATCAAGTTAAAGCCCGTGTCATTGATCTTGAATACTTCAGTTCGCATGCCGATTACTCCGAAATTCTTTCGTACCTATCCTGCATAGATGCCGGAAAAGTGAAGCAAACTTACCTGGTTCATGGCGAGTATGAAGCTGCCCTGCAACTTAAAGAACGTATGCTGGACAAGGGATTCAGACATATTCACATACCTGCATTGAAAGAAACCTGCACCCTGGATGTATGAAGCCGTACCGTATTCTAATCGCATTGGTTATATTTGCATGGCTGGCGTGTAGCAGCTGTAATCAACGCTACTGGTTTAGGCAAAAAGTAAAAACAGGAAATGACAGCACTGAAACAGAAAAGCAGTTTCACATTGTTTGGTAAGCATATCGCGCTGCTGCTTATGGCTGCTTTTGCACTTTCACAATTTGCACAAGCTCAGCAGGCTAAATCTGAACGTATTCCGCTTGGCTTCAAAACCGATGAGTATATTCAGATAACCGCAGATACATCAAAACTGGCAAGGGCTCTTCGCAGAACGCTTGCGGATGGTACAACTATATATCATGTAAACATAATAAGTCAATCGGGAAACCACTACCTGGTTGGACAAGGCATGAAAATGAATCACAAAAAAATAGTTGCCGTTCAGATTGAGTACGATATATCTACACGTATGTTTTACGCAGTTGATCATTTGCCGCATTACACCTGTTCGGCAGCTGCCTGCGATGACTGTGAGCTTTTTCTTGAAAGTGGTAAAATCATCGGTTGTCATTGTCCTGAAATGCAAACAGTAAGCAATCAGTGTACCTTCAAGCATACCGATATCAGTACATTTTATTCCCATATTTCACAGTTTATTCGTGTCAGAAGGTGAATTTAAACCTGTGAATTTGTAAGCAATGCTTATTTTGCAAGCCATGCTGTTCACCTATCCAAATTTCCTGTTTGCATTATTCGCTTTAGGCATTCCTGTAGCCATTCATATGTTTCAGCTTAGGCGATTCAAGAAAATTGTATTCAGTGATATTCGCTTTCTCAAATCTATTGATGAGCAAACGCGCAGCAACCGAAAAATAAAAGAGTGGATCATATTAGCTTGTCGCATAATCGGACTTTCAGCTCTTATTCTTGCCTTTGCCCAACCCTATATTCCGGCCACTGATGCCCTGAACAAAAGTGAACAGAAATTTATCAGTCTTTACATCGATAACTCACCCAGCATGCAATTGGAAGGAATCCAAGGTACCCTGCTGGAAGAAGCCAAACAGAAAGCACGTGCTGTAATTGATGCATATCCCAAAAACACATTATACCACATTGTAACCAACACCGAAAGCCATGGTGCATGGCAGGCGTTGTCTGTAAATGAAGCAGCTGACCATGTTGCGGGTATACAACTTCAAAGCGGCAATCAGGCTTTTGAAAAAACAATTGAAAAACAACGCACCGCTGCCGAACGACATCAGATATCGAATCCTGAATTTTATTATATCAGCGATTTTCAGCAATCGCAATGGGGCGGTTTAAAGAATGTGGTACGAGATTCCCTTACCGAATTCCACTTTGTTCCGGTTCGTGCGCAACGTTTAAGCAACATAAGCATAGATACAGCCTGGCTGGAGTCACCTGTTGTAAAAGTAAATTCACCTACCGGTATTCGTGTTAGGCTCACCAATCACCAGAGCAGCTCGGCTGATATCAGCGTTCAGCTTATGGCCGATGGAATTCAAAAAGGTATTCAGAGTACTTCACTGGAAGCCAATCAAAAAGAAACCTTAGTATTTCCGTTTACGCCAGATGAAAATAAACCTTACCGACTTACATTGACCATCCGCGATCACCCCATATCGTTTGATGACGAACTGTATCTGGTTGTTCAGCCCGAATCATCATTCGATGTATTGTGCATCAACGGAAATAGTAGCAATCCGTTTATTGAAGCCTTGTTTCAGTCCGAACCATCCATACGTTATACCAATTGTTCGCAAAACCAGATTGACTTCGCTTCTCTTACACGTTATGCACTGATTGTTCTAAATGGTTGCAGTGCTTTTCCCTCAGGCACGCAGGACGAACTTGCCAGATATATACGCGATGGAGGAACTGTGCTGAATATACCTGCCGAACAACCTCTGCAAGCACTCTCCAACAACAGCTGGTTCAGCGAACTGAATGCTCCGGAATACTCGGTTTTGCGCAATCAGTCAGTACAGGTGAACTTTGTCGAAACCGGACATAGTCTGCTCAGACAAGCCTTTAGCAAAATACCACAAAACACAGACTGGCCGGTTTGCAGTCAGTATTTTCCTGTAAACGTGCAGGGCAGCAACCGGGGAAAAAGTATTCTGCGCTTGAACTCAGGAGATGCACTGCTGTGGCAAACAACAGCCGGACGAGGTTCGCTGCTGTTGTTAAGCGTTCCATTATCGGATGCATTCACAAATCTTCACAAACATGCCCTGTTTGTTCCGCTGATGCTGAATATGGCAACACTGCGTACAGGTAATATTCCATTGTATTATACCTGTGGTGTAAGCACACGGATAAACTTACCTGTTAAAACAGAACAAGGCACTGAAAAAACAATACAACTAACAGGCACTCAACGCGCATTAACCACATCGGCTATATACAGCAATGGCGACTACACTGCGGCTATACCTACCGATATTGGACCTGGATTCTACCGCGTTTCCTCAAAATCCCAGACACTAAAATATGGAGATGTGGCGATGAATGAAAATCGTACAGAATCCGGAATGAATTTTTATGAGCCTGAAGAGTTGCAGCAAATCAGTTCACCACTGAACCACTCAACCATACATACAGAAGAGTCTGCTGCTTTGTTTGCCTCCATACAGCAAGCATACAATGGCAAACCTCTGTGGAGATGGTTTCTGCTGGCTGCCATTCTAGCATTATTAGCTGAAATATTTATCATCCGAGCGATGAAGTAAAACGACACGTCTCTTTATGATCGGCTATTTTTTAGTATACTCGTGCCGCGATAATTAAACCTACTTAATGTCCTATGGTGTTACAGAATGATGAATATTTTGCCGGAGGGGTGAGCCTTCAAAAAATTGCCGAAGAATTCGGCACACCGGTATATGTATATGATGCCGATAAAATAACAGCACAGTTTAACCGACTGAAAAAAGCGTTTCAGCCACTGGATGTAAATATTAAATACGCCTGCAAGGCACTAAATAATACTGCTATTCTGAAATTACTTCGCAAGGCAGGGTCAGGTTTGGATACCGTATCTATCAACGAAGTTGAACTGGGACTACACGCAGGTTTCAAACCCAACGAAATTATATTTACACCCAACTGTGTCGACTTTAACGAGATAGAAACAGCAGTAAAAATGGGCGTTCACATCAATATCGACAATATCGCGATACTTGAACATTTTGGAGCTGCTTACGGACATTCCATTCCCTGCTGCATACGTCTTAATCCGCACATTCTGGCCGGAGGAAATACCAAAATATCTACCGGACACATCGACTCTAAATTTGGCATCAGCATATATCAGCTGCGGCATGTGTTGCGTGTTGTAAAAACATACAACATACATGTAAACGGATTACACATGCACACGGGTAGCGATATTTTGGATGCAGGTGTGTTTCTGCAGGGTGCCGAAATACTTTTTGAAGCAGCCAAAGATTTTCCGGAACTGGAGTTTATTGATTTCGGCAGCGGATTTAAAGTTGCCTATAAAGAAGGCGATGTGACAACGGATATTGAAGACCTGGCAGCTGCTATCACTCAACGTTTCACCGAATTTTGTGCAGACTACGGACGTAAGCTGGAGTTGTGGTTTGAGCCGGGCAAATTTTTAGTGAGCGAGGCCGGATATTTTTTGGTAAAGGCAAATGTCATCAAACAAACTACCGCTACCGTTTTTGTTGGAGTAAATTCAGGACTGAATCACCTCATACGTCCTATGTTGTATGATGCTTATCATGAAATCATCAACATATCCAATCCGCATGGCAAACAACGCATTTATACTGTCGTGGGATACATTTGCGAAACCGACACATTCGGATGGGATCGTAAACTGACTGAAGTACACGAAGGCGACATACTATGTTTTAAAAATGCAGGTGCTTACGGTATGACGATGAGTAGCAATTACAACGCCCGTTTTCGTCCGGCTGAAGTACTTATTTACAACGGCAAAACTCACCTTATACGCAAGCAAGAAACATTTGATGACCTGATACGAAATGAAGTGGCTGTAGATTTATAACGGCAGTTCTATATAAACTCAAGTTATATTTCCAAGCTGTTAAAGTGGTACTTGATTTAAAGATGAGCGGATGCAAAAATATTCCGAAGTCAATTTGATTATTTTTTCGAATATTGTATCGCTAAACCATGTACACGTTTGACCGTGTACAACACAAACAACTATATGAAAAAAATACTTATTAGCATTACATTCGCTACTCTTTGTTTGCTTTACAGCAGCTGCAGCAAAGAACAGTTACAAAATATCATCAAGAATGTTCCGGGAATAAGCAATGAAGATGCCATAGCTGCACTAAAAGAAGCCCTGTCGATAAGCACAGATACCAGTGTAAGTATACTAAACAAACTGGATGGTTATTATAAAGATGAAGCAGTAAAAATACTCCTACCACAAGAAGCACAGGTCATTTACAGCAACCTCAGTAAAGTGCCGGGCGGAAATCAACTTCTTGAAAACACCATCCTTACCATGAACAGAGCAGCCGAAGATGCGGCATCGGAAGCAAAACCCATTTTCATCAACGCCATCACTTCGATGACTATACAAGACGGCATGGCAATTATAGAAGGCAGCGATACCGCAGCTACAGCCTACCTTCATCAAAAAACTTACTCATCGCTGTATACCGCTTTCCAGCCCAAAATCAATCAATCATTATCCAAACCGATCGTTCTGGGAATTTCTGCCGAGTCTGCTTATCAAAATTTAATCAATGCATACAATACTGCATCGTTGGGTGGTGTGCTGTGGCCTCAGATTAATACCAATGGCCTCAGTGCTCATGTTACTGCAAAAGGTTTAAATGGCTTATTTTTAAAAGTAAGTGAGCAGGAAAAAGAAATCAGAAACGACCCATTGGCACAGGTAACTGATTTACTGAAAAAAGTATTTGGCCGCAAGTAATATGTTCAGATACATCGCATGTATTGTATTCATAAGTCTTTTCGCATTTCACTCACATGCCCAGGTCGACAGTCTGGTATTTGAGTACCGCAACCGATTTCCGTTCAATCCTAAATTTGACAAGTCATCGCATACACGTAGCAACCAGATACAGGTTATCAGCAGCCGCCAAATAAGGGAATCGGGGTATAACACGCTAGGAGAAGTAATGCAACTGGCCGACAATATGTTTTTCAGGCATTACTCCAATTTTACATACCAGCTGACACAGCTAAGCAGTACCGCATTTGAAAACCAGAACTGGATTTTATTGATAAACGGTCAGCGTATTGAACATCCCCGTTTGCTTTCAGTAAATCTGAATGAATTGGGAATATCGGTATATGATGTTGAACGAATTGAAATTGTGAATACGCCCGGCATGTATCTGAATGAATACAACGAACGGGGAATTATTCATATCATCACACGTCAGGTTCAATCGCGTGTGGAGGTGATGGCCGGCTACAATCAAACCCATCAGGTAGGTGGAAACCTGCCCAACGATTACAACCGTATTGGCCGAAATGCATCATTGTCTGCAGGTTCGGCAATCGGGAAGTGGAAGATACAAACACAATACAATTTACATCAAACCGATGGAGCTTATACAGGGGCTTTGGGTTCACTGGTTTATACATCGTTTGATCAGACTCTAAACACACAGCACTCAGTACGTACCGAAGTAAGTTATGCCCATAACGGAACTACTCACCTTTTCACCACGCTATCATCAGCAGGCAACCGCCCCGACTGGTTACCGGTGGAAGTGCCTGATGAAAACAGACCCACCGGACACACACACACACAAGCTTACACCTACAAAAAAGTAACAGACAAAACAGAATATAAAATACGGTTAAGCAACAGCTTCGCCAATCAACCGTGGGCCACTTTGGCGAATAGTGTCAATCAGGCCAATGCTACCTTATCACTTACACACAAAACACCCATGCCATCCAAACGAAGTATTTTCAGCAAAGAACTGGGTGTAGCACAACAACTGATTCATGTAAATGCAATGAGCCAATATCTTTTCAGGCCATATGTGAGTATGAACTATCCTGTGGCAAAGCGAACTTTAGCCTATGCTGATGCAGCAGTTTCAGTAATGCAGGGAAACTACTTACCCAAGTTTACCCTTGGTATGTATAAAAACAACTTTGATATCTATAACTGGAATCTTTCGGCCACATACATTCAACGCAACAGCATGGAAGACCGCACATTTTTTTACTACATGCCTTACTTGCCGGCAAACGTAAATGTGCAGGATTACGTCAGTAAAAACTTTGTAGCCGATGCCTTTCTGAATGTAAACCTGGGGCGTGATATGAAATTTACCTGGCAATCGACCTGGGTAACCAGCACTAACGAACCTCAGTATTTTTCGATTCCGCGTTCATTTATTGTACCGGAACCCTGGATAAATATAACCGCACTCACCGGAACACATTCGTACATCAATAATAGGCTAAACCTGCATTACGATGTGATTAAGAAACTTACGTTTGATATTAACTTTCAGCAACAGAATGCCTACCGCAACAACAGCGAATGGACTGCGCCTACTCACCGTTTCAGTACCGTGCTTGTGTATGAATTGCCTGCTAAATTTATGGTATGGTCAAGATTTTTCTACCAGCGGGGTACCAATGCTCCTGTTCAACTGCACAGCACCAATGGACTTTCGCTACTCTTGCCAATGGAACCAGTATTTCCTTTATCGGTGTTTCCGGTTAATCAAAATTTTCGGACCGTTGACCTGAGCGTTTCAAAGCAGTTTGGCAAACATAAACATCAGCTTACACTGGCGCTTCGCGATTTTGTAAGTTTTGCTGCCAACACATTCTACAATAACCCGTGGCTATCGGCTGGGCTGATGTTTAACTTCAATGCTCGTCCCTGATAAGTAGTGTGGTTGCACCACGAATACTTTGGCTGCAATTAAAATTCGATGCAATACCCTAATTTAGCCACGTGAAGTCATTCATAACCGATTCCATATTTACCGATATAGCCGAAATCTTATTCGCTGAACAAACTGAAGGGTATGTGATAGGCGGCTATGTGCGTGACGCATTGCTGAATCGCGAATCGAAAGATGTAGATATTGTGGTGCAGGGTGATGGCATACGAATGGCCCAGCTATTTGCCGATAAACGAAACGACACATCTGAAGTTGTCTTCTTTAAAAATTTTGGTACCGCCATGGTCAAATGTGGTGCGTGGCAGGTAGAGTTTGTAGGATCACGCAAAGAGTCGTACGTACAGCATTCGCGCAAACCACAAGTAGAGCCCGGAACCATTCACGATGACCAGCTGCGAAGAGATTTTACCATTAACGCTTTGGCCATAAGCCTGAACAGGGAAAACTACGGTTCGCTCATTGATCCATTCAACGGTGTTGATGACCTGAAAAGTAGACGCATTCGCACACCGCTTAATCCTGACATTACATTTAGTGACGACCCTTTGCGAATGATGCGCGCCATTAGATTTGCCACACAACTGGGGTTTGACATAATGCCCGAGACTTTTGAATCGATTAAAAATAACCGAGAAAGAATTGAAATAATTTCGAGCGAACGCATCAGCGAAGAGTTGAATAAAATATTACTCACCACTAAACCGTCTGTGGGTTTTAACCTGTTGTTCGATTCGGGTTTACTCAACCTCATACTTCCCGAACTGGCTGCCATGCATGGTGTAAAGGTGGTAGAAGGCAAGGCTCATAAAGACAATTTCTACCATACCCTGATGGTGCTTGACCAACTGTGTACCGAAAGCGATTCATTGTGGCTGCGGTGGTCTGCATTACTGCACGATATTGGCAAACCGGTTACCAAAAGATTTGTAAAAGGCGAAGGTTGGACATTTCACGGACATGAAGACAGAGGTGGACGAATGGTTAAATCCATTTTCCGTAAACTGAAACTTCCACTGAATGAGAAGATGAAATATGTAGAGAAAATCGTGAGTATGCATCACCGTCCGAAAGCTCTGGCAGAAGACGGAATTACTGATTCAGCTATACGCAGGTTAATAGTAGATGCCGGTGATGATCTGGATGATTTATTTACGCTATGCCGGGCCGACATTACCACAAAAAATAAAGACAAGCTACTTACATACCGAACCAATTTGCAAAAAGTACGCGAGCTGGTAAATGAAGTGACAGAACGTGATCACCTGCGCAACTGGCAACCGCCTATTGACGGGCAGCATATCATGGAAGCATTTGACCTGAAACCTTCCCCGGTCATTGGTATAATAAAAAATGAAATTCGAGAGGCAATTCTGGAAGCACGCATACCCAATGAATTTGACGCAGCATACAGCCTAATGCTTGAGCTTGGCAAACTGCAGGGTTTAGAACTTAAAAAATCATAATCTATATTCACATTATGAAAATACAAACTGCATTTCTTTATCTGGCTACTGTATGTGTATGCGGAGGCTGTACACCGGATAAAGATGATCCCTTTTTTGACGAATGCGGTGGCAAAGCACCGGGAGGACTGATAAATCTAGCCATATCGGAAGAAGACGATATAAAAATGGGTCTATCTGTGGTGAATCAAATAGAAAGCAATCCTGCTGAGTTTCCGGTGATGGATTCCATTCAGTACAAAGAAGCCTATGGCCATATATACAGAATACGTGATATGGTATTAAACTCGGGCAAGGTTTATTATAAAAACAAGTTCCCCTGGCGCATACGTTTAATACGTGATGACAAAACACTCAACGCATTTTGCACACCCGGTGGTTACATTTATGTGTATACCGGAATCATCAAATATTTAGACAACGAAACCCAGCTGGCCGGTGTAATGGGGCACGAAATAGCCCATGCCGACCGCAGACACAGTGCGAATCAAATGCTGAAGCAATACGGTTTGACTGTCCTCATTTCCATTCTAACAGGTGCTGAACCGGGTTTGCTGGAGCAGTTAGCCGTAAATCTTTTATTACTTAAATACTCACGCAGTGATGAAACCGAAGCCGATGATTATTCGGTACGCTACCTCTACCCTACGGATTATGACCCACGCGGTGCCAAATTTTTCTTCGAAAAATTATCTGCCTCGGGTGGAACTTCCATTCCGGAATTTCTGAGTACACATCCCAATCCGGATAACCGTGTGGCGAATATTGAAAAAATGTGGTCGTGTCTGGGCTCAAAAACAGGTGGTCAGTTATTTGAAACCCGATATCAGCAATTTAAAAACAGTTTACCGTAAGAGTGATGCAAAAAAGTCGGCCTAAACCGACTTTTTTTATTTAACTGCGATTTGTTTTTTGGACGATTCAGCCTTGTCTTTCTTTTTCAGTTTAAGATGCAAAATGCCATTTTCATACTTGGCATCTATACTGTCTCCGTCTACATTTTCAGGTAGCGTAAAGCGATTCAAAAAAGAGCGTGAACTGAACTCCCTGCGGGTGTAATTCTTTTTCTTTTCTTCGGCTTCTTTCTCAGATTTTCCTGAAATGCGTAGCACTCCATTCTCCACTGAAATGTCGAATTCTTCTTTTCTCAATCCGGGTGCTGCTACTTCAACCTCAAAGTTATCGCCATTTTCGATAACGTTTACGGCAGGCGACCAACTCACTTCAGGCCAGTTGGTAGTACTCCAATCCTCACCAAATAAATCCGATAATGAGGGGAAAGTCGGGAATGTGCGTTTAATAAGTGACATAGTGTGTAATAATTAAAGGTTTAACATGAAACAACGAGGCAAAATTCATGACAACTGACATGCCTAACAATGACATTCGTCAACTATTAAGCTGATATTTATCAGTTCACAAAACCCTCATTATGTAATAGTTAAACTGTGCAAAACATGAGTATAACTGCCCATTGTTTCGGGCTAACTTGCTCGGTATAACGATAACTAAATTTTATGCTTACCAGATTGATTGTTCTCAATTCGAAGGTGTACGGCAAAGCCGAAATCAGGCTCAATGACTGCGACTCACTGCAGCTGGTTGGGCCCAACAACATAGGCAAAAGTACCCTCATTTATGCCCTGAACTTCCTGTTTGTAATAGACGGAAACAAGATGACCTTCAGCGGCCAGCGCAAAGGCGACAAAGAAACCATTCACCACTACTTCCCGAATCACAACCAAAGCTATATCGTTTTTGAAGTATTTAAGAAAAACTACTACTGCATTATTGTAAAACGTGATGCCGAAAGTAACCTGGAATACTACCGATTCGACAACGAATACCGTGAAGAGTATTTTGTAGATGAGGATAAAAAGCTGTTAAAATTTGACGATGTAAAAAACCGGATACAGGCTGCCGGATTTGACCTTACTACTTTCAAAGACAAACGCGAGGTGTTTAACTACGTGTATCAGCGTGGCCGAAGAAATAATGCAGTGGTATGGCTTGATGACAATGTAAAAAGCGAAGGTCTGAGCAATAACTTTTCCCGTATTTACCGCTACCTTATAAATACCAAGCTCATCAATAATAAAAACCTGAAAGAAGCACTGATTGTAGCAGACAACAGGGAAAATGAAGTGCTCAACTTTTCACAGAAGAACAAAAAGGATATAGCCGACCTGATGAAAGTAAACAGCGAAATACGGAATATCCGTTCGGTGAAAAATGAGTTTGAAGAGTTTCGGGAAGCAGTTAGTCAATACAATGCCAAAGCACGTGTAATTAGTCAGCTTTATTACGGTTTTAAAGAGAACTACGAAAACACATTGCCTCAGCTTCAAACCCAACTGATAGAACGAGACAAGAATATTGCCAGCCTAAAAACAGAAATAAACGAAGAACTTATACCGCAAAAAGCTGATCTAGACCGTAAGATAGGCGGCAAAGAAGCCGAGATACAGGCCAAGGCACACCTGCTGAGTGAGAAAGAAATTGAGATGAAAACCATCGCTTCGTTTGAGCCTGAAACTATGCTCAAGGAATCGTTGGCTAATTATGACGGCAAACGCAAAGACATAGAAAGCCGCATCACGCTGGTAGAAATGCAAAAACTAAACAGTCAGCAACTCGAATTGCGACTGGCCACCATCAAACAAACCATTGCACGGTATGAAAGTCAAATCAAAAATTACAACGATTTGCTTATCAATAAAATTTCAGGTACTGTAGAAAACCGTAAGCTGCTAAATAGCTTACTGAGTGAGCAGGTAATAAGTCTTCCGGGAGATCAGGTTTTAAAAAAGATAAAGAAAATAAGTGATACCCTGAATCTGTTTGATGGTGAAATAGATATCTCAAAAAATCTGGTCATTAAGGATTTCAAATCAGTTGAGGAAATAAAACAGGAATTAGAAGTAGTGAAACAGGAACGTGCCAGTACGGAAAGCCTGATGAAAGTTGTAAGCGAGTTTGAAAAATCGCAGGCAGAGTTGGCTAAAATCAATGACGAGATTGAAAGCATTAAGCTAAAACTGCAAAAAATAAAAGGTAAGCCAGCTCTGCAAAAAAACATTGATAAACTAAAGGCAGAAATAAATGAACTGAATGCACAGAAGGAAAAATTTGAGCATGAACAGAAAATCATCAGTAAAAAAATTGCTCAAAAGTCGAACGACTTACAGGAAATAGTTGAAGACAAAAAGAAACGTGAAGACCGCATCAGACAAATACAGGATTTTAAACGTGAACTGGATGAATATGGCATACTGGCCGAAACCTATGAAACCAGCGAAAGCCTTGATCAGCTATACAATAAAGTAATCATCAACCAACGAGACCGCGATTTGCTTAAAGTGAATAAAGACAAATTGTTCGACAAATTGCGCGATAAGCTGCAGAGTACCTATGCCGATGAACAGGAGTTTATAGAATACGTTCAGGAAGAAGTTGCGCTGATAGAAGAGAAAGAACGCAGCGTGATGGCTTTACTTGAAAGTATTTCAACCCAGTTTGCCAACCCGGCCTATACCCTGCTGAAACGGTATGAAGAGTTTAAGGAATTTGTATACAACAAATTCAATCAGAAACTTTCGCAAACACGTATCTCCGATATTGAAGCGCTAACCATTGAACTTGTTGACAACAAAAAGCTGGTTGATGAAGTGAAAAAGATAAGTCAGATACAGCAAATAAAGGGGCAGTTGATGTTTGAGTTTGACACCTCTGAAAACCTGAAGGTATTGAATAACTACCTCGACTCAGGCAAGAAGATAGAATTCGATGACCTGTTTGACATTACTTTACACCTGAGCAAAAAAGGAACATCAAAAGTGGTTGACCTCAGCGACCAGATAGAGTCAGATGGTACCGATAAAATGATTCGTCTGGTAATAATCATGAGCATCATCAACCGTTTGGCTGTAAATGACGATGAAAACCGTGTCGCGCTGTTTATTGATGAGGTGGCCACCATTGATAAACAAAACAGACCCGAGCTGGTAAGATTTTGCCGTGAACATCATTTCATCCCCATTTTTGCGGCTCCCGATGCTGTACCCGGTTTCGGTAAATACTATTTCATCTACCCATCGGCCGGCAAAATAAATATCAACGAAAAGCTGAACGCTATCTATGGCGAACAAACTCAAACCGCTAATGCCTGATAAACCATGAGAGCCGAACCAAGAACCATTCTCAGTTTTCTGCACAGCTACTTTGATACGATCAGTGCATTATTCAATCTTCAAACCAAAGAAGGTTTCATAAAGAAAGAAAAAATGCAGACTGTTTTTGCAGAAACCGACAGTCAGGTACTGCAGCAGCTTATTGATTACAAAATCATCAAGCGCCTTGGCGATGACTACGAAATACGAGGGGTATATTTCAACTTCCTCGAATTTATACTAAATGAATTCAGACCGCTGTTGCCTGAAACTATTGAGAAATATGAACACTCCATTGCAGGTTTATTCAAGAAAATAAAAGAAGGAATAGGCAAAGACCGCCTTATACTGGGACAGCGAATCAATGACCTGAACAATGAAATCAAGGAATTTGCCGAAGCAGTTGAGAAAAACACCATCAGATTACTGGCCGAAACACGTGAATTGAAAGCCAACGTAGACAAAATAGACTATACTGAAAAAGTAAGAAAAGCCAGTTTCTGGATTGACTATTATATCTCGCCTCTGAATTCCATTCTGGATATTAACCATGCCCATTCTATCACAAATAAGCTTTTTGACATTTCTAATTTTGTAAACGTCAAACGACTCAACTTTGATGATGAAATAGTACGTGCCCAGTTTGAAAAGCTATACACCTTTCTGGTGCAAACCAATGATGAGCTGCTGAAGCAATCAAAAATACTGACCAATGAATTACTTCCACTTATTGACCGTATTCGTACCGAATCCATGATTCTGACAGGCTTCATTGAGTTTTTAAAGAAGCCTTACAAATCTCCGGTTCCTAAAGTATTTAAGCTGCACCGGGATGCACCATACAGCAACGATATGTATTTTACATCCAAAGAATACGTTGAGCAATTTAGCAGCGATGAAACCATTTTGATAGATGACAACATGCTGCCTATGGATATGTGGGTATTTAATAAAGAAAAATACGTTCAGGAAATGATGGCTGCATTGCCTATACCCAACTACTTTGAGTGGGCGGGCAAAAAACTTAAACACGAATATAAAAACCTGGATACCGATAAATTTTTCTCGCTTACAGGCTTGCTGTTCGAAGACGGCATAGCACTGGAGGTAGACGCTAAAAGCGACCGCCAGGTTATAAAAACTACTCAAATGAACTTACGTGTACCAAAAATAAAAATTACTAAAAATGGACTTCCCCAGATATCATAAAGACATAGTAGGCGATTTGCTGGATGGCAAATTCCTGCTGGCAAGCGACAGCAAGTTTGTAGAACTAAAAAACAATGAAGATTTTTACCAAAAATTCTTCAAGGAAAGTTTCGGTTACGACCTGGAAATGAAAACAGATTATGCTTATCTAATATCGTACGAAACCAATGAGCAACTAAGCCGCGACATGTGTATTTTCTTTGGAATACTTTGTTATGAACTGGACAAAGACGGTAAAAATTTTCTGGAAGAAATACAGTATGCCGAATTCGAAACCGAAAAGTTGGATGAATACTTTGACAACTCAGCATATGCTGAACTGATTCAGAACAACAAGCAACTCAGAGATTCCGAATCACGCAAACAGTTTTTGAACACACTAAGCCGCAGAAATATTACTGAGCGTGTGTCTGAAAATAAATTTACGTTTACGCAAGCCTACAAAGTATTTGTCGATTTTGCCCTTGATTTCGCAAGAGGTCGTCTGAGCAAGGCTGAAACAGAAACGACAGAACATGACAATCCGTTTGTATCCGAAGCATAAGCCGTTAACACGAATATGCAGCCACACGAATGTGTGTGAATGTACACGAACAACCATACTTACCACACACACATGAGTACAGGCGTAAAAATGGAAGCCGGTTGGAAAGAAGTACTTCAGGATGAATTTGAGAAGCCCTATTTCCTTTCGCTTAAACAATTTCTGATATCCGAAAAGCAGCAGGGTAAAAAAATATTTCCGCCAGGAAGCCAAATATTTTCAGCCTTCGATCACATACCATTTGACCGAATAAAAGTGGTTATACTCGGACAAGACCCTTACCACGGTGATGGCCAGGCGCACGGATTGTGCTTTTCGGTAAATACAGGAATACCGTTACCTCCATCGCTGCGCAATATTTTTAAAGAACTGGAACAAGATGTAGGTTGTACACCTCCAGCATCGGGCAATTTAACGGCATGGGCTAATCAGGGCGTGTTGCTGTTGAATGCTACACTGACTGTTGAAGCCGGCAAAGCCGGTTCACACCAAAACAAGGGCTGGGAGCAATTTACCGACAAGGTTATACAAACCGTAAGCGAGCGTCAGTCTCATCTGGTATTTATGCTTTGGGGAAATTACGCACGCAGCAAGGCTGCCTTAATTTCTGCTCATAAACACCTGATTCTAGAAGCAGCACACCCCTCTCCGCTGGCTCGCGGAGCTTTTTTCGGTTGCAGACATTTCTCAAAAGCAAATTCCTACCTCGAGGAACACGGAAAAAAGCCTGTAAACTGGCAATTATAAATTGACTAACATTGTAGTATGTTTCGTACCGTGCGAATAACTATAAACCAACTAAGCGAAAGCTTCTTTTTTGCTGTTCAGGCACTGCAGCAAAATAAAACACGTGCGTTTCTGTCTACGCTGGGTATTACAATTGGTATTTTTTGCATCATTATGGTACTTACGCTGGTCGAATCGCTTGAACGCAACATTCAAAAAAGTGTAGACTCATTTGGCAAGGACCTTGTTTTTATTGACAAATGGCCGTGGTCATTTGGCAGCGATTATAAGTGGTGGAAATACATGAACAGACCCAATCCACGTATGGATGAAATGAAGGCTATCAACGAACGATCAGTGTTGAGTGCAGGAGCAGCATTAGTTATTAATATGAATGTAACAGCCAAGTATGAAAGCAATAGTGCACAGGGAGTAAGCCTACAGGGTGTAACTTATGAGTACGGGCGCATCAAGAAAATGGACTTTGCACAAGGTCGGTTTTTCAATGAAAACGAAACAAAATCGGGATTGCCGGTGGCAATAATAGGCAGCGAGATAGCCAAGGCTTTATTCCCCTCTGTAAATCCACTTGATAAAACAATCAGCATACGGGGAGCACGGGTAAAGGTAGTAGGTGTATTTGCCAAAGAAGGCGAAAGCTTGCTGGGAAATAGCATGGACAACCTGATAATGGTACCAACCAATCTGGTAGCGCGTTATATCCGCATCAACAGCGACCGTGCCAATGCTCAGATTCACGTAAAGGCTGCCGATAATATTCCGGTAGATTTGCTGGAAGAAGAACTTCGCGGCATCATGCGTTCAAAACGAAAATTGTCTCCCGGAGCTGAAGAAAATTTTGCACTCAATAAAACTACACTTATATCAGCACCAATAAAACAACTCTTTAGCGTGGTTACACTTGCCGGATGGGTCATAGGTGGATTTGCTATGATAGTAGGCGGGTTTGGCATTGCCAATATAATGTTTGTATCGGTTAAAGAACGAACCAACCAAATTGGCATTCAAAAGGCACTCGGTGCAAAAAATTACTTCATCCTCTCCGAGTTTTTGGTTGAATCTGTTATGCTGTGCATCGCAGGCGGAAGCATTGGCATCGGCATAGTCAGTTTGATTAGCTATGGAGCTAATAGTGTATCTGATTTTGAAGTGTACCTGAGCATGAAAAACATTGCTACCGGATTAACCGTATCGGTTATCATCGGGCTCATTTCCGGCATAATGCCTGCGTACAATGCATCGCGGCTAAATCCGGTAGATGCTATACGGGCCAAATAGTTATCCCACAACACAAAAAATAACGGCTTTCAAATTATGGAAATCAAATAGCTTAACTGAAACGGTTGTATGCTGCTTCAGTTATCTGGTAACCACAACCTTCACTTGTTCTACCTTACCGGTGTCCGTTGTTACTTTCAGCATGTATACTCCCGTGCGTATGTGGCTGAACGTTTGTTCCGACTCGCATCTTCCGTTTTCAATTTCTTTACCTGTAATATCGGTAAGTGTGTAGCTGCCCGGCACATCAATGCGCAGGGTAAACTGTCCTGTGCTCGGATTTGGGAAAACTACAGCTTGCGTTGATGTATTGAATACTTCACTCATCTTAACCACCACCGTATGAGAGTATTTATAAGTTGCATCTTTATCTACCATTTTCAAGCGGTAGTAATTCAATGGAGCCGGGTTGTTGTCCCAGGCTATGTAATGCATTGTCGTAGTTCCGCGTCCGCGTCCATCTAATTTATCCAGTGCTGTAAATTCTACTCCGTCTGTTGATTTTTCTACTTCGTAGTGGCTGAAGTTGATTTCTGATGCCGATTGCCAGTTGATGCGTACACGTTTTCTGTTTTCTACTGTGGCTTTCAATTCAACCAATTCAACCGGTACAGGATTATTATTGGATACTACGATATAAAACCTACCTCGACCAAAGCTTTGTGGCACGGTACTATTTACAGTAAACGTATAATCTGTTTGTGTTATCAGGTTGGTGGCGGTGGTGGTAAAATTGTCTATCAACGTAACGTGGTCTTGTATGGCCAGGTTGCTGCTGTTTTTAAAACGTAACGTATAATTGCCACTGCCTGGTACTGATATATTAAGCCTGATGGTATCATTTACCGTAGTAGTAGGCCTGCAGCTGATGGTTAAATCTACACTATCACTACCCCATGCAGATACATTGACCGATGCAGGAAACAACCGTGTGTCATACATATCTACATTTACCGTTGATCCATTCAGATACTTAATACACATTTCATCGCGGTTAAAACTGTCGCGAATCAGTTGTATGTAACATGAAGTATTGTTGATGTTTTTAAACATTCCTGTCGTTGTACTTGCCTTGTGCGATTCGCGCATGGTAAGTGAAGGGTTAGCTGCTGTGGCTTTTACAAAAAAGGCCTGACCTGATGCTATAATACCGGAGGAAAGGCCTCCTGTACCGGTATTGCTTAATGCATTATATGAATTGTATTGATTTGTTACTGGATTATACACGTATATGCTATGATTAATATTCGCATAATCATCCCCTGTAAAGCCACTGCCTGATGCCGCACGTCCGGGGTCATGTATCAGGTTCCAGTCGATAGCACTTGGGTAAGGATTGCCCACCATGTTCCATCCATCACCGATACTGGATGAGTTAGTAAATGTTAGCGGTATATTAATGTTACCCTGATTAGGCACTCCACGAAAATCAAGCGTTACGGCATTTTGCGGTGTGGTGCTATTGTGGCTTAGTCGTGAGGTATCACTGCGGTCACCACGTACAAACATGCGGTAGCCAATTCCGGGTACCAGTGTACTGTCAATATGGTTCAGGCTTACCCATCCGTTTGATGAACTCCCCGTAGCAGTTTCATTGTATCGAAATACTGTTGGCGAATTGTTATGAGTGGCATCAAAACCGTTGCTGTTTATTGTTCCAACAACAGCACCTGTTCCCGATCCGGTTACGAACATTTCCTGACGCAAATCCTGCAAGGTGGCATTTTGCACAGGACTGCTTATAAAGCGCCACCTGCGTCCGTAGCTGTTGGTTGGACCCGGACTGGCCATTGCGGGTACAAAGCGCTGTACAATGGCATTGCCTGTTATGGTGCCGCTGCTGTTGCCTATGCTGGCACTTCCGGTTGCGTTACTTTGCAGGTTGAGTGTGCCGTTGTTATTAAGTGCACCGTTAACTGTTAATACGCCTGTGGGTGCAATGGTTAGACTAGCTCCGCTCATTATATTAATAGTAGTACCTTCTGCTATAGTTTGATTGACGGTCAGTATGGGTTGAGTAACACCTGTTCGTATCTCTGCGTTTTCGTTTGAAGGAAAATTACCTGTACTCCAATTAGACGGCAAAGCAAAATTCGAAGTAGTACCAATAAAATAATTCCCTAATGGCAGACTACCTGTTGTTATTTTTGCATCACCCTTCCCAATTCCACCACCAAATTGAGCATATACATCTATAAAAACGAGATGCAAGAAAATTTGAATAGCTACTAGTTTATATTTCATTTTAACTTCGCATTTGAATTCTATGAAAAATTATTGAGCAGTTCGAACTCCTCGCACTGTACTCATACTACTGGTATTTGGAGTTGACAAGGTTGCAAAGTTACGAGCAGATAACTGCAGGCCAGTTGTTCCAATATAAGTAACCCCACGATACCCAATTCCTGAAAAAGCGGTTATTTCTCCGGCAACTAAGCCAGGCCATTCTGTGGTGTTAGCATTACCGCTTGCACTCAGAACACCATCCCCATGCTGGCCGCTAAAATTTCGACCGTTGGTATTACCAACAGTAACCGCATATTCAGTTCCGTTTCCAGTTAAATCCATAATGCCATAATAACTAGCTCCGGAGGTCATACGTCCATTATTACTAGCATGATCTGCAAAGATGCCGACACGCAATGGATAAGCTTCATATATTTGGTAGTAAACATTCCCTTGTGTTAAGCTATAGCCACCACTTACAGCTTCATTAAAAGCACCATGATTACTGAAAGTGTAGGAGGTTGGTATTACAAAACTGCTATTGCCCCATGCATATTCGTTTGAGACTGGTGATTGTCTTCCTCTACAGGCTTTTTCAAATTCAAGCTCAGTCATGGGCCGCAAACCTGACCAATCAAGATAAGCAGCTGCGTGCCCCCAAATTAAGTAACCACAAGCTGTGTGCTCACCGTCTGTAATTTCATTAGGAATTCCATCGCCATCATTATTATTATAAAACTCTACCGGACCTTGTAATGGTACAGGATTATCAAGAAATATACTACCCCCACTACGTATCCCTAAATACATTACATATTGTTCATGGCAAAAACCACAACCAGGCGAAATATCAGTATTAATACGTGTATTCTGCTGAAGTCGTGACAGTGTATTTAAAAAGTCACGGTATTGTCCGTCAGTTACTTCATATTTCATACAATAGAATGCATTGTACCCTTTAGGATAATTGGCAGAGAGTGTTCCCGGGCTTCCTATACTGCTTTCTCCTAATGTTGAAGCCCCCCATAGGCTACCACCACTTGAGGCAATATTAATAGCATTTTCAGATGCAATTGGATAAGGCGATGAGGGTGGTGCGGCAATAGTTACTGTGGGTGTAGAAGAATAGTTACCACCCGATGTAACATTAATTGCTGTAACCTGACCACTGCTAACAATAGCAGTTGCAGTTGCTGTACCAGAACTAAATGAAACTGCAGGCGCAGTAGAATAACCGCTTCCGGCAGATGTAATACTAATACTGCTTACGCTTCGGTTAGCCAATGCTTCAGCTCCTGAACCTCCACCTCCGGAAAAGCTTACAGTAGGATAGCCCGTATAACCACTTCCTCCATTTGTCAGGCTTAGTGCATTCACATATAACAACGCATCAGCACTTGCACCTGAACCTCCTCCTCCAGTAATAGTTATAGTAGGTGAACTTGTATAGTTAGTTCCACCAGATCCTCCAATACTTATGCCTGCAAGCCTCAACGTAGTTGTTGCAGTAGCACCACTTCCTCCCCCACCGCTAAACGTAATCGAAGGCGGACTAGTATAATTAGTTCCACGGCTACCGATACTTACAGATGTTACTCTACCGCCACTTATTACAGCCGTACCCCAAGCGCCAGCACCAGTGCCTCCACCTCCTGAAAATGTCACTGTAGGAGCACTGGTATATCCACTACCTCCATTGGTTATAGTAATTGATCCTAATTCCATCCTAGCGGTTCCTGTTGCTCCGGTCCCACCACCACCTGACAAGGTTATTGTAGGTCCTGAAGTATAATCGATACCCGTATTAGTAACTGCAGCTCGTCCAACTCTCATATTGCTAACTGTTGCAGCAGCGCCAGTTCCGCCACCACCTGTAAATGTGATTGTGGGCACCGAAGTATACCCGGAAGTAAAGCTACCACCTGTTGTTAGTTGTAAAGAACTAATCGTACCAGACATATTTACAGCGGCTGTAGCAGCACTTACTGAACCGTCAGAAAAACTACCCGTTTCATTACCACCCGAACCAGCAAAAAATGAACCTTGTGGCACGTAAACCATCTCAGCAGCAAATACTTGAACGTTTACGGTTGCATTATCATTCACTCCGTTTGCACCATAATTCCAGCGTAGCTGTAAATTATTAAATGTATTTGTACCGCTTCCTGTATTGCTTCTATAGATAAACACACCAACACCCGGATTATTATTCGCATCAAATGCATTGCCCGGAGTTTGAAGTCCAACATCAATGGTACTTCCAGTAGCTGCAAAATGTCCCGAATTATTTAATTTAGCATGCTCCCATATGCGATAACATACAATACTTGCATTACTAAGTGGTGTAGAAATTCCACTCACCGTAAATGTTACTGAGCTATTAATTTGTGTAATATGTGCGCCAGAACTTGTTGCACCTGTACCACCTGTGACTACTACATTCATTCCTACTCTTAGGTTAGCAGTGCTATTCACTGTAATAACATTTCCACTACTACTTACACCTGTAAATATAGGGTCACTGGCGCCAACACGAAACTTTACGAATACCCAGGCGGCATCCCACCAACTGCTTATATGTGCATCAGCTGTGGCTCCGCTACCTCCACCACCACTAAATGATATGGTTGGTATAGATGTATACCCTGATCCTGCATTGGTTATGGTAATACCGGTTACTCTATTGCCACTTATTGTTGCTGTAGCCGTTGCGCCAGTACCTCCGCCACCTGTAATACTTACAGCAGGTGCACTGGTATAACCGGTACCACCAGACTTAACGCCAATAAAACTAATACTGCCTCCAGTACTGTTCCAGCGCCAGCTATTGTCCCAACTTAAATTAAATTTTACCATGCTGTAATTAGCTGCATTGTTTACTCCGGCAGAAGTGTTTGGGTTGGTTATGGTAGCGCTGCTTACTGTTATATTATTTGCAGATGTATGTCCGGTTATCAAAACCAGGATGAAAAGACATAAACATCTGACAATTAATATATTTAAAATTAATTTCATATAATACTTATAATTAATTTCTTCTAAATTTTTTGCAAATAAAGAGTCTTATTAATTAATTTTGAATAGAATATAATATTTATTGTATAATTTATTTAAATTATTATATAAATATAACTTTAATAATTTAATAAGGATTTATTCTATATAATTTAAATATCTTAAATATATAAATTTTTTTATATAATTATTTATATTAATAGCATTTTTTTTTATTATTCTCATTTATTTCAAATTGCCACTAACCGTTTTACAATAATGCGACTTATTGTATACAAAGCACATGCACCGTATGCAACAAACACATCATTCTCAATAGATTATTTCAAACATAAAAATTTGTTAAATTCCACAAAAATGTACAAAATGAGACTTTGTAATTCATATTTGCATAGCTTATGACTTACACTTTATCTGATAAAGCCTTGCTGGCCGAGCAATACATTAACTATACCCGTAAAAACATCTTCCTGACTGGTAAGGCCGGTACTGGCAAAACCACTTTTTTAAAACACATTGTATCTACCACACACAAAAAATGTATAGTGACCGCGCCTACGGGTATAGCGGCACTAAATGCCGGAGGGGTTACGCTGCACAGCCAGTTTCAGCTGCCACCGGGTGGCTTTATTCCACAACAGGGTGAGCTTTACATCAACGAGCACCTGAAGCTGGAAACCCGCAGCTCGCTGATGAGGCATATGCGCATGAGCGATGTGAAACGAAACATTCTGCGCGAAATGGAACTGCTCATTATTGATGAAGTAAGCATGCTGCGTGCCGATTTGCTGGACGCTATTGACTTTACGCTTCAGTATATCCGCAGAAATCAGATGCCTTTCGGAGGTGTGCAGGTACTGTTTATTGGCGATTTGTTACAACTTCCACCCGTTACCAATAAAGAGGAATGGAATGTACTTTCAAGATATTATAGCAGCCCGTTCTTTTTTGACGCCCAGGTGTTGCGCAACCACCCACCGCAATACATAGAACTGGATACCATCTACCGACAAAGCGATGCGGAGTTTACCGGATTGCTTAACCGCATGCGATACAACCAACTCAACAACGATGATGTAGAATTACTCAACACACATTATGATTCGGATTTTACTCCTGCTTATCACGAAGCTTACATTACGCTTACCACGCACAACCGTTTTGCTGATGCCATCAATACCAACCGACTGGCACAGCTGGATGGTGAACCCATGCGCTACGTGGCTGAAATAAACGGTGAGTTTCCTGAAAATCTTTATCCGTGCGAAGTAACGCTTGGCCTTAAAACAGGTGCGCAGGTCATGTTTATTAAAAATGACCCTACTGGTGCTCAGCAATTTTTTAACGGCAAACTGGGCTGGATAAAAAAGCTGGGCACCGACTACATTGTGGTGGAATGTGAAGATGGCACACCCATAGAAGTACCGCGCTATGAATGGGAGCATATTCGATATGAAGTAGATGAACTCACCAAAGAAATCAAAGAAGATGTGCTGGGTACATTTACCCAATACCCGCTTCGTTTGGCATGGGCCATTACCATTCATAAAAGCCAGGGACTGACGTTTGAAAAAGCCATTCTCGATGTTGCCAATGTATTTGCATCGGGACAGAGTTATGTTGCCTTTTCGCGCCTTAAAAGTTTAGACGGCTTGGTACTGAGCGAGCCTTACAAACCAAGTACTGTGAGCAATGCACACGAAGTAATTCACTATGAAACAGAACATGCGCACCAACCTGATGTAAATGAAAAGCTGAACGCTGAAACCCGGCACTACCTGCAAGAACTGGCTATGCAGGTATTCGACTTCTCCCCTATTTACAGGCATTGGAATTATCACGTGAGCGGGTATGACAAAACAGAAAGCCACTCCGAAAAGCAAAAGCACCGCGATACGATGGCTGAACAATTAAAACTGCTGCTTGCGCTGGAAGACAATGCAAAAAAATTTATGGTGCAGCTAAACCATTTGTTTGGCGATACAGATATTGACTATGCCCGCATACTGTCAAGGTTAAAAGCTGCAACAGCCTATTACGAAGAGGCCTTTCAGCCGGTAATACGTGCAGTGGTGCTGCTTCGTAAAAAAATGGAAAAAATTAAACGCACCAAAACGTTTGTAAATGAACTGAACGAACTGGATGCGCAATTGATGCGTACCTTATATACCATGCACAAGTCCTGTCAGCTTTGCGAATCAGTGACGGACTCAATCGCAGTTAGCATAGAGCAATCGTACTATCCCGAGTGGCGTGCCGAACTGGATGCCGAAAAGCCCGAATCCGACAAAGCTGCCAAACTACAAAAGGTGAAAGGAGAAACATACCTGCAAACCCTGGCATTATTCCGCGAAGGCAAAACAATTGATGAAATAGCAGCCACCCGAAAACTGTCGCAAGGGACCATAGGCAGCCACTTTGCCCGATTGATTAAAATGAAAAAACTGCGCATAGAGGAATGTCTGAATTCAGATTCTATTGAAGCCATAATAGCTGCTGCCAAAAAAAGCGAGAATTATGGTTCAACAGGAAGCTTATTCAATGACCTGGCCGGAAAATACACCTATGCCGAAATTCGAATGGTGTTGGCATATCTGCAGCAAAAAGATGCCTCAATAGATGATGCAGCGGTCGAATAGTTTCTCCGCGATACGTAAGTCACAGCATACAATTTTTAATCCTCTCAATTCGTTTAATTGCATATTTTTGAGCATTGATTAAGCGCATACTATTTATTTTATTACCACTCATAACCCGCACCGCAATAGCACAAACGGGAGGCAATGCAGTGTATCGTTTTCTGGAATTGCATCCAAATGCGCGTGTAGCCTCGTTGGGCGGTATAGCCATTACCACCAAGGCGCCCGATATCAATCTCACGTTGCAAAATCCTTCCCTGCTATCGCCCGAAATGAATAATCAGGTAGCCTACAGCCACCTGTTTTTATTCAGCGATATACAGGCAGGCTACGTGGCGTACGGCAAACACATTGATCAAGTAGGTACATTTTCTGCAGGTATTCACTATATCAGTTACGGAAACTTTACCCGCACAGCCGATAATGGAGAAAAAATCGGAACCTTTACTGCAGGTGATTATTCCTTTAATGTGGGCTATGCACGTCAACTGGATAAAAACTTTTCCGTGGGCGGGCAGGTTAAATTTATTTACTCCTCACTCGAAGCCTACACATCAACGGGACTAGCAGTTGATGCCGGAATTACTTATCATAATCCTGAGCGTTTGCTCACCATTGCTGCAACACTGAACAATGTAGGTACACAACTGACTACATATACCGAAAACATAAAAGAAGAATTGCCCTTCAGTGCCAATGTGGGTATTTCAAAAAAATTAGCCAATGCGCCTTTTCGATTCACAATCACGGGTAAGCAGCTGAATCGCCCAGGCAAACTGCTGTATCAAAATCCTTTCCGACCAGATGTTCAAAAAGACCTGGAAACAGGTCAGATTATTGATGAGGATTTGCATGCAGGTAAACTTATACTAAGTCACATCAATGCCTCAACTGAATTGTTGTTGGGCAAAAATTTTTATTTTGCGGTAGGCTATAATTATCTGCGCAGGTGGGAAATGAAATTACGCGATATGGCAGGTACAGCAGGATTTTCATGGGGGTTTGGTCTTCGCATCAGTAAATTTCAGCTGGCTTACGGCAGTGCTTCCTACTTTACCGGCAACAGCACCGATCACCTTTCACTCATTGTCAATATCAATGATTTCAGAAAGAAGAAATAAGTGTTAACACAGGTAAGCCAATCAGCCGTTTGCTTTGTCCAAAAAACATTTTTCTAATCCCAAATCAGGTGTATTTTGCGTTGCCGATAAATTGTATTGCATATGCCCCGAATAATCATAGCCATTGACGGATATTCATCATGCGGAAAAAGCACACTGGCCAAGGAACTGGCCCGTCATCTGGGCTACCGCTATATTGATACAGGCGCTATGTACAGGGCAGTAACTTTGTATTTCCTGCGCAATCACATTGACATTCATCACCCCGAACTGGTGTACGATGCATTGCAGCACATCACCATTGACTTTCGGCTGAATAATGATACCCATCAACAGGACACGTATCTGAATGGAGAAAATATTGAACATGAAATTCGTGTAAACCCACGGGTAGCTGGCCAGGTGAGTGATGTTAGTGCCATCAGCGAAGTGCGCAGATTTTTGGTAAAACAGCAGCAGGCATTGGGCAATGAAAAAGGTATTGTGATGGACGGACGCGACATAGGCACCGTGGTTTTTCCTCAGGCCGAACTCAAACTTTTTGTAACTGCCAACCCCAAAGTGCGTGCACAGCGCAGGCTTGATGAACTAACATCGAAAGGGCAAAACACCACCTACGATGAAGTGCTGGCCAACCTAACCAAACGCGACCACATTGACACTACCCGCGATGATAGTCCGCTGAAACAAGCCGATGATGCAGTGCTGCTCGACAATACGCTGCTGAACCGCGAAGAACAGTTTAAACTGGCACTTGATATCATCAATCAGAAAATTAAAGCTACTGCATGATACACATGCAGCATAATAAAAAAATCCCGTACTGTTCGGCACGGGATTTTTATAACTCGAATTAGTTTTCGTCTTATTCTTTCACGCGTTCTACATAGTCGCCTGTTCGCGTATCTACTTTCACTTTATCGCCCACATTGCAAAAAAGAGGTACCATTACTTCTGCACCGTTTTCAAGCGTTGCAGCTTTCAGTGTGTTGGTAGCCGTATCGCCACGCACACCCGGTTCGGTGTAGGTCACTTCCATAATTACGAATGTAGGTGGCTCAGCGCCTATAGGTTCATCACCTTCAAATGATACCTTCACAATCATTTCTTCTTTTAAGAAACGTGCAGCATCTCCAAACATGGCTTCACCAATATAAATCTGTTCAAACGACTGAGGATCCATTAGCACTAAATTGCTGCCGTCTTTATACAGGTATTGCATTTCTTTGAATTCTACGCGCACCATTTCTACACTTTCGCCAGCACGAAAACGATGCTCCATTTGTTTGCCTGTTTTTACGTTGCGTACTACTACCTGATAAAATGCTCGCAGGTTGCCCGGTGTACGGTGCTGATATTCCATAACCTGACACAATTCGCCATTGTAACGAATAAAACATCCTTTAAATAAATCGCCTGTATTTGCCATAACTATTGTTTAATGAGGGCGCGAAAATGCAAAAAAACAGCGGTATTACAAACCGGCTTGTTTACTCAGCACAAGTTTACGGTGTAAAACACCGCGTGCAGTAGATATGTGCATGAAATAAACCGATTGCGTAGTGTTTCCCTGCACATCCGACATATCAATTTCGGTCACACCCTTCTGTGCGTTGTACACTACCCTGCCCTGCATATCGGTTATGGTGATGAATTGTATTTCATGTGCTTGAATACCGCTGATATACACTTTTTCAGTTGTCGGGTTCGGATAAAGCTGAACATGTGCGTCTTCAAATACATCTCTTACATCGGTTGACGGACTGCATATTATCTGATTCAACTCTTTCCAAATCAATGTATCGAGCACCACAGGCACAGGCGACAAGTCAGACGACTCGCCCATGCGCACCACTACCAGATTCATGGATGGAACCACATACAGCTTTTGATCGTTCTTGCCCAATGCTGCAATCAAATCATCAGGCGCATTGGGTAATAGTTTTCCTGTAAATTTAAATGTGCTGCCAGGCAACATATACGATGATTTGCCATTGAGCCACCACAAATACCCATACGATTCATTGAGAGATTGTGAGGTGTTCACCATTTGTTTAAAATACGCTGTATCGCGCAACAGCGTATCGTTAGCCCAGCGCCCTTTGTTCAGAATCAGCGATCCGAATCGCGCCATAGCACGTGGCCTGGAATAAAACACACCATCAAACCATATTCCGCCTGTTCCTATTTTTTGATTTAAACGCGTGGATGTAAATTGTTGAAATGTAACTCCGCTGGCAGATGCAATCACATCCTGAATAAGCAAATACGGTGCATTGTGATAATACCACTGTGTGCCGGCATCGGCTTTATAGGTTAGGCATGCAGGCAGCTTACAATCCAAATCAGCCACGTTGTAATTCAATCCTGTGGTCATGGTTAACTGATGCCGAACGGTTATCAATCGCTCTTTTTCGGGTGGGCAATTGGTCCAGCCTGCTCCCAGGTATTTAGATACGGAGTCGTTGATATTCAGTTTGCCTTCCTGCCGGGCAATGCCAGCCAGCAATGCAGTTACCGTTTTACCGGCCGATGCCCAATACCACGATGAATCAGCGGTGAAAGTCCCAAAGTACCGTTCCATCACTATTTTGCCGTCCTTTAATACAATAAAAGCTTTAGTTTTATAATCGGCCAGCATGCGGTACAGCGAATCAATGCGTTGCGTACACCAGCCAAGCTGAGCAGGACTTACAGTATCCCATGTATTTGAGCCATTAGGCGGGAAATAATAAGTTTGTGCATGGGTGTAAAATGTGATTACACTAAAAACAAGCAGGATTAATTTTTTCATAACTAAACAAATTTGCGGCTTTGATTCCATAATTGGTGAAAGGTTTACAAAATTGTTTTATTTTTTTGCAGGCGGTAAAATGTTTAAACCTAAGCAGTATGATATAGTTATTTGTGGAGCCGGTCCGGCCGGATCCATGGCAGCGCTTGCGTTAAAAAACTCAGGATTGCGTGTGGCATTGACAGATGCTGCTAAGTTTCCGCGTGATAAAATTTGCGGTGACTCTGTAAGCTCTGTCAATAAACGTATACTGCGCGAGGTAGATCCTGAACTGGAAACTGACTTGCTGCAATTTCCCGCCAAAAGCCAGATTACCCGTGCTAAACTGTTTAGTCCCGAATTTAAAGAACTGACTGTTTCATTTAAAAAAACTGGTCACTGCATCAGACGCGTTGATTTTGATAACTGGTTGTTTCACCACGCATGTAAATCGGGATGCGATGTATACGAAGATGCCAGGTTGAACAATATTGAACAGACTGATGAAGGCTACTTACTAACGTATGCAAACGGAAATAAAATTACCGCATCGCTAGTTATCGGGTGTGACGGTGCACACTCTGTAGTAGCTAAAAAACTGGCAGGATTTAAAGTAGACAAGCACCATTATTCGGGTGCTGTAAGACAATACTACAAGCATGTAGCACGCTTGGATGGAAATGCGCTGGAAGTCTATTTTCTGAAAGACCATCTGCCCGGTTATTTCTGGATTTTCCCGCTTACTGATGATACAGCCAATGTAGGTTTTGGCATGCTCAGCCAAACAATTGCTGAAAAACGAATCGATTTAAAAAAATCCATTCACCATATCATACACGAAATACCGCAAGTAGCCGAACGATTTAAGCATGCTACAGCACTTGAACAACCCATCGGCTTCGGCTTACCGCTGGGTTCTAAAAAACACTCCATCAGCGGAAATCGGTTTATGCTGTGCGGAGATGCCGCCTCACTGATTGATCCGTTTAGCGGTGAAGGAATAGAAACAGCTATGGAAAGCGGGAAATTTGCAGCCGAACAAGCCATATCTTGTTTTGCAACAAACAGGTTTGATGCCGTGTACATGAAGCAATACGATACACGCGTATACAAAAAAATGTGGCCCACATTCCGAAATCACTACCGGCTTCAGCGCTTGCTGGGCAACCGTGTAGGATTAATCAATGCATTGGTACGTGTGGGCAATATTCCGTGGGTAAACAAGCAAATACCAAAACTCTTCTATTAATTTGAACCTGCCATGTGGAAGAAAATACTGCTCATTATCGGAATACTGCTTGCCATCTTTTTGCTGGGCATAGGCTGGGCTACCTATTACTTTTATCCCAGTGCTGAACGTGTGGTGAACTTTATTGAAAAACATCCCGAAAAATCGGCCATACATGTTTTGTATAACAACAGTGTACTGGCATCGCAACATGCAGATACCGTTATGCCACTGGCCAGTGCCGTGAAAACCATTATTGCCATTGAATTCGCCTACCAGGCTGCATATGGCAATATTGATACAGCCATGCGAATTGATACAATTGAACTTGACCGCTACTATGTACCCGAAACCGATGGTGGGGCTCACCCGGCATGGATGAATGAAATGCGTGAGCACAAGTTGCTGCAAAACGGAACTGTAAGCCTGTACGCTGTTGCAAAGGGCATGATCAAATACAGTTCAAATGCAAATGCCGAATATTTATTGGACCTGTTGGGTGTATCATCGGTAAATGCGCGCATTGATTCGCTGGGCATTCAGGCTCATCAGCCTATCTATCCATTTGTAGCAGCATTATTTGTTTGCCAGAATACAAAGCGCAAGGATCACAAGGCCTACGAAAACGATTTGCGAGCCATGAGTATGAATGACTATCGTGCTGCCTGCCTCGCCTATCACGATTCGCTTAAAAATTACCCGCAATTCAAAAACCGTTTTGTACAAAGCGAAATGGATTTGAATATACAAAAAATATGGTCGCAGCGATTACCCGGAAGTTCGTGCCGTGAATATGCACGCCTGATGCAAAAAATAAACAGCGATACCGCATTTACTGAACCGGTACTTGCTACAATTAGACAGCTGATGGACAGACCAACAAATTCGTATATACGAATGGGAAGCAAAGGTGGATCTACCGCTGTTGTACTTACCGATGCATGTTATGCTACCGATAAGCAAAACAATACAACCGCGTTGGCCGTTTTCTTTAATAACCTGACCATATTAGAAAATTTGAAACTGCAAATGAGCCTAAGTGAGTTTGAAAAACGTATAATGCAGGACAGTACCTTTCGCACCCAAATAATTAATCAACTTAATCCATGACATTCAGAATTTACACCAAAACAGGCGATACAGGCGAAACCTCATTGATAGGTGGCATACGCGTACCTAAGCACCACCTGCGCATAGAAAGCTACGGAACCATTGATGAACTTAATTCGTATATCGGATTAATTTTAGATTCGCTGAACCGCAACAATGCATACAGCACCCTACTCGACATACAGGACAGACTATTTACCATAGGTGCCGTGCTGGCCAGCGATCCTGAAAAATCGAAAATGAAAATTCCTGATTTGCACGATGCCGATATTACTGTATTGGAAAAAGCCATTGATGAAATGGATGATACATTGCCGGCTCTCAAAAGCTTTATTCTTCCGGGTGGAACCGTGGCGGCATCGCATGTGCATGTAGCACGTTGTATATGCCGCAGGGCTGAAAGGTTGGTGGTGTATCTGAGTACCACAACTGAAGTTCCTGAAATCATCATCCGATACCTGAATCGGTTAAGCGATTATCTGTTTACACTGGCCCGTAAAATAGTGCACGATGCCGGTGCCGATGAAATACCCTGGAAACCGCGCATGTAAACCTGCATGATACAACTGAATTATAAAAAGTACGGAAGCGGCAATCATACGCTTATAATTATTCACGGTTTTCTTGGTTCGCTGGATAACTGGCATACACTGGCCACACGTTGGGGCGAATCGGGTATTCAGGTTTATTCACTGGATATGCGCAACCACGGCAGATCGCCTCATACCGATACACATCGCATAGACGATATGGTGCAGGACATCGTGTATTTTATGCAGCAACAGCAAATTTCAACTGCTACATTACTGGGGCACTCAATGGGCGGTAAAGTGGCTATGCAGTGTGCACTTACTCATCCATCGTTGGCTGAAAAACTAATTGTTGCCGATATGGCCCCGCGTGAATACCGCCACGGACATGACGATGTGTTTACTGCCATTCACCATGTTGATTTATCAAACGTGCAATCGCGCAGGGAAGCCGAAGAAGCCATGAAACCATATCTGGGTGATTTCGGCACACGGCAGTTTATACTTAAAAATCTGGACCGCACAGAAAGCGGGCAATACTGCTGGAAGTTTAACCTCGGCACACTTTACCGCGACTACGAAGAAATACTGAAATCCATCGACAGTGCAACTGCATACACAAAACCTGTTTTGTTTCTGAAAGGTGAACTTTCGCTATACATCAAAGATTCGGATATAGATCAAATTCACCGGTTATTCCCACTGGCACAGGTATTATCTGTTCCGCAAGCAGGTCACTGGCTACATGCCGAGCAGCCCGAAATTTTTTTCAGGCATGTACATGATTTTGTGACATATTGATATAGATTTGTTTTGCATGAAGTTGGAAGATGAGATAAAACAGCGCAAACGTTTTGCGAATGAGCACGAGCGACTACTGGTAAACATATTGTTTACGGCTAGCTGGCTTGAAGGCAAGCATATTCAGCGGCTGAAGCCTTACGGAATTTCGCCACAGCAATTTAATGTACTTCGTATTCTGCGTGGTTCGGCACCCGAACCTGTGACACTAAATGTCATTGCACAACGCATGATTGACAAAAACTCAAACGCTACCCGACTGGTAGAGAAGTTGCGTCTGAAAGGATTGGTCAAACGAGAAGTATGCCCAACTAACCGCAGACAGGTTGATATAACCATTACGAACAAAGGAAATGACCTCCTCACTAAGCTCGACCAATCAGCCGATGAATGGCTTAATAGTTTTGATCATATCAGCAAGCAGCAGGTAACACTGTTGAATGACCTGCTCGATAAAATGAGGGAGTAAAATTTTTTACTCATTTTATTGTATATACATTATTTGTAAATACATTTGTCAAACAAATAAACAACAAACACGGTTAATTACTTCATGACAGCAATAATACACCGCGCAAACGAACGCGGACACGCCAATCATGGGTGGCTAAACGCCAAACATTCATTCAGTTTCGGACACTGGTACAATCCCGATAAAATACATTTCGGTGCGCTACGCGTATTGAACGATGATGAAGTTGCACCGGCTATGGGATTTGGCAAACACCCGCATGACAATATGGAAATTATAACACTGGTTCAAACAGGTGCACTGGAGCATAAGGACAGTATGGGCAATGGAAGCATTATGAAACCCAACGATGTGCAGGTGATGAGTGCAGGTACAGGTGTATTTCATTCAGAAGTAAACCCACTGAAGGATGAAGGGGTAACACTTTTTCAGATATGGGTTATCCCTGACAAGTTCAATGTGCAGCCCCGCTACGAACAAAAAACCTTTGACCCTGCCCTGCGCAAAAATCAATGGCAGCAAATTATAAAACCCGATACCCAGCATCACGGTGATGCGCTGTTTATTCATCAACAGGCCTGGTTTTCGCTGGCCGATGTAGATTCGGGTAAAAACCTGAACTATCAAAGCCAACTGAACGGAAACGGAGCATACGTATTTATTATTGATGGCGATGTGACTGTAAACGGAGAAAAACTGGCACGGAGAGATGCAATAGGTATCACCAACTACAATTCATTTGACATTACTGCTCATAGCGATTCACGCATACTGGTAATGGATGTACCAATGCTTACATTAAACTAACACCAATAAACTTAAAAAATTATGACAACTCTAACACAACACAACTGGTCAATTGATCCAGCACACAGCGAAATTGCTTTCAAAGTAAGGCACTTAGTAGTAACCACACTTACCGGAAAATTTGACACTTTCGATGCTGCGTTAACTTCATCTAAAGACGATTTTAGTGATGCTGAAATCCATTTTTCTGCAAATATCGACAGTATCAACACAGGCAATGCAGACCGTGACGCACACTTGAAATCTGATGATTTTTTTAATGCCGCTTCTTTCCCCAAGCTTACCTTTACATCAACTTCATTTAATAAATTAAGCGACAACAACTACAAACTGATAGGCAACCTAACCATTCGAGAAACTACAAAAACTATTGAATTGGATGTTGAGTACGGTGGCACAATGGTTGACCCCTGGGGCAATACCAAAGCAGGATTTGAACTAAACGGAAAGATAAAACGCAAAGAATTCGGATTGAAATGGGATGCTGTAACAGAAGCCGGTGGCGCTGTTGTAAGCGATGAAGTAAAATTACATCTGAATATCCAATTAGTAAAGCAATAACCTTTTAAATGGAGCAAACATTTTTGCTCCATTTTACTAACTTTACATCTCATAAAACAAACAAACCTTATGAAACGTAAGGACTTTTTAAAATCAGGCCTGATGACAGGCGCAGCACTGATGGCATCTGGCAGCCATGCGGCTAGTTTGTTGACAAACAATAACGATGAACTTCATCCTTTGGCCGGTGTTGGTTTTAATCATATGCCCCAGCCGGAGTCACGCATTTCACCCAATATGATTTTACACAGGGCTGAAACGCGGGGTGGTGCAGACTGGGGCTGGCTGCAGGCTAAACACTCGTTTAGTTTTGCGAATTACTACAATCCTGATCGCATGAACTTCGGTGTACTGCGTGTACTTAATGATGATGTAATTGCAGCCGGAAAAGGATTCAGCCGGCACCCTCATGATAATATGGAAATCGTTACCATTCCTTTGTTTGGTGATCTTGAACACAAAGACAGCATGGGCAATGGTTCAATTATAAAACAATACGATTTACAACATATGAGTGCCGGCACCGGTATTTACCACTCTGAATTTAACCCAAATAAGGATAAGGAAACCCGTTCGCTTCAGATATGGATGTTTCCAAAAGAGGCTGGCGTAAAACCCCGCTATGATCAGCAATCATTTCTTCCTTCCGAACGTGTGAATAAATTTCAGTGTGTTGTATCACCCGATCCACAAAAATATGGTGGCATATACGTGCACCAGAATGCCTGGTTTCAAATGGGGAATTTTGTAAAAGGCAAGAAAGCTGTTTACGAAATTCAAATGCGCGGAAATGGTGTATACGCTTTCGTTATTGAAGGCAAAGTTACCATCAATGGTCAGGAATTAGGTAAACGAGACGCTCTTGGAATATGGGATGTAAAATCCATCGACTTGAAGTTTGACGAAACAAGTGAACTGCTGCTGATGGATGTTCCGATGGAGATTTGAGTTTACCAACCGGAGTTTGGATTTAAGGATTGTGAAGCAGGTAAGCTGATGTCCCTAAAGTTCTGCCCTTACAAATAGCACAATTATGGAAAAAGACATAACAAAAAAATACAGCAACGATGAGATAACCGTTGTGTGGAAACCAAAGGTATGCATCCACTCCACATTGTGCTGGAAAGGCCTGGGAGAAGTATTTAACCCGCACAAAAGACCCTGGATAAACATGCAGGGCGCTACTACATCTGCAATTATTGAGCAGGTGAACAAATGCCCAAGTGGTGCCCTATCGTATTTCATGAACAATGAAATGCAGGCCGAAGATGTAACAGCAAAAGCTGAAACCATTATTGAGGTGAGCAAAAACGGTCCTTTGCTGGTTTACGGAAACGTAACCCTGAAAGATGCCGAAGGCAATGAAGTTCATAAAAATAAAGTCACCGCCTTTTGCCGCTGCGGAGCTTCATCCAATAAGCCCTTCTGTGACGGAACTCACCGCAAAATTGAATTTGAAGGCTAATGTCGCTCATGCGTTTTAATCTACGTTATCCTTTAATCATATTGGTCAGCGCTGTGCTTATGGCATGGCTTCTATCTTTTAAACCTATGTCAGATAAACCAAAAATAATATACGTGTTCGACCCTATGTGCGGGTGGTGCTACGGTTTCAGTAAAGTTATGGATACCTATGCCGATGCGCATAAAAACACCTTTACATTCAACATCATAAGCGGAGGCATGGTTACCGGTGACCGTGAAGGACCAATTGGCGATTTTGCCGATTATATTCTGGGCGCTTACAAACGTGTCGAAGAATATTCCGGGATAAAATTTGGAGAACCCTATTTAGCTCAATTGCGTACCAAAAAACTATGGTCATCATCCGTAACACCGGCCATCGCCATAGAAACATTCAAACACTTCAAACCTGATGATGCCATTCAGTTTGCATCAGCCGTACAGCGTGCTTACTTCTATGATGGAAAAGATCTGAGGGATGACAGTGTGTACCGACAACTTATACAGCCATACAACATCAGCGAGTCTGATTTTTTTTCACTGATGCACTCAGAGGGTATGCGTAAAGCTGCTACCGATGGCTTTCAGGAGTCAGCTAACTACGGCATAACAGGTTACCCGGCTGTATTGCTCCTGTACAAAGGCAAATATTATATGGTAGCAAAAGGATTTACGGATTACGATACATTTTCAAAAACTATACAAACAGTACTCGAAAAATACAAATGAAAACAGCAGTTGTAACAGGAGCTAACAGCGGCATGGGGTATGTAACCGCACGATCACTTGCCGAAAAAGGCTATCGTGTGCTAATGGTGTGCCGTAACCGGCAAAAAGCAGAACATGCACAGCAAACAATAAAACAGTGGGCAAATAATCCGAACGTACATTATTACATATGCGACCTGTCTGATGTAAAAGCTGTAAAGCAACTCACCACTGCTATCATTGCCGAATATCCGGTGATTGATGTGCTCATAAACAATGCAGGACTGTATATTGATAAACGTAAAATATCAGCACAAGGCTACGAACTAACCTTTGCCACCAATCATTTGTCGTATTATGCAATGGCAGTCGGACTTTTACCCGCATTGAAAACTGCAACAAAAGCACGTATAGTAAACGTAGCCAGCGAGGCACAGCAATATGGAAAATTGAATTTCGATGATGTGCATCTTAACAAAACATACAAACCCATGCTGGCATATGGCAACAGCAAGTTGTACAATATTATGTTTACGTTTCAGCTGGCCGAGGAACTAAAAGCAACATCAGTTACAGCTAACTGTATGCATCCCGGAGGTGTTCGCACCAACTTTGCCAAAGGCAGCGGTGGACTAGTAGGTTTCATATTTAATGTACTAGGCTTTTTACTGCGCACACCCGAAAAAGGGGCAGATACCATTGTGTGGCTGGCCACATCTGATGATGTAGCAGGCATTAGCGGCAAATATTTTTACGACAGAAAAGAAATGAAAGCACAAACCGATGCGTATAATAAATTGCACCGGCAAACACTGTGGAACATCACTAACAAGTACTACGAACAGAACTAAACAGAAACAAGATGATATACAAACTACTTGGGCCAAGTGGCCTCAAAGTATCTGAATTGTGCCTTGGCACAATGGGTTTTGGCACTGAATGGGGATGGGGTGCCGACAAAGAAACCAGCTTTGCCATCATGGATGCATTTACCCGTGCCGGTGGCAATTTTATTGATACTGCCAATCGGTACACCGATGGAACCAGCGAAAAATTTATTGGTGAGTACATTGCAGCCAATCGTGATCACTTTGTGATTGCTACCAAATACAGCCTGCACGATAACCTGACCAACGTAAATGCATCTGGCAATAACCGCAAAAATATGATGCGCAGCGTGGAGCAAAGCCTGAAACGGTTAAATACTGATTTTATTGATTTGCTGTATTTACACATTTGGGACAACCTCACTCCTATTGATGAAGTGATGCGTGCACTGGATGATCTGACACGTCAGGGAAAGGTAAACTACATAGCCATAAGCGATACACCGGCATGGATTATTAGCCGCGGACAAACACTGGCTGAACTTATGGGTTGGAGCAAATTTGTAGCCCTGCAGGTGGAATACAGTTTGATTCAGCGTACACCCGAAAGAGAGCTTATACCTATGGCTAAACATTACGGACTTACAGTTACCCCGTGGGCTCCGCTGGCCGGTGGTGCGCTCACAGGCAAATACCTGAAAGGCGACAAAGGCCGCTTGCCTGAAAACAGCAAACGACTGAATGAACGTTCAGTGTCAATAACCAAAACAGTCATGCAAATAGCAGAAGAAATAGGTTGCAATCCATCACATGTAGCCTTGAAATGGACCATGTTGCAGGGTTTTTCTTCAATCCCTATCGTGGGCGCTACCAAGGTTTCTCAACTCGAAGATAATTTACAGGCATTAACTATCGAATTGAACAGCGAACAGCTGAACCGTTTGCATGAGGCGAGCAAAATTGAGCTGGGTTTCCCCGGTGACTTTTTAAATGAAGACGGGGTAAAACTGGTAACGTACGGTGGCTTTTACGATAAAATTGAAAAGCGGGTGTAGTGTAAACTATCCTGCCAGTTCAGTAATTGCTTTACCGCAGATTCGCTGCTGGAAATAACGAACCAGTAGATATTAAAATCTGACACCAGTAGTTTGTAAATAATTATTCTGTCTCGGCTTCCGCTTTCATGCGTAGTCTCTTTTGGTAAAGGGCTTCGTTGTATTTTTGTATGCCTTTTTTCATCTGTGGATCACGCAGGGTAGCTGCCAAAGTGTACTGTACGCCTACCATGCCTAACCCCAGAAAAAGTTGTTGTGTATTTATTCCTTGAGGAGATGCCAAACCCGACCCCAATGAATACCCAACAAGAAATGCACCGGGCAATCCGATAACATTACTAATGACATGGTAAACCCGTGCAACCCTGAAATGCCTCACCACTTCAGGCAACTCTTCTGCTTTTGCCGCTGAAATCAGTTGTTTAAATTTTAGTATTTCACCATTGCGGTTAGTGGCTTTTATTTCAATGGGGTGGTGACGTATTAATGTATCCTGCCCCTGAACATCGTTAGTGTATATAATTAGCGAAAGAGTAGACATTAAAAGGAAGTAGACCCAATTTAGATTCATTTTTTTATTTGGTTTTCTGTTGCAAATTATTTCCATACCAGCCAAATTTATGCAATAGGTTTCAAAAGTCAAATAGTTGTTTTCTTCCATGAATGTAATATTGGTTATCATGTGGAAGTGGTTGTGCGTTTTTAACAATAATTGTTTTAGAAATGATATTGCACCCCTAGCATCAGGTCAAATCCATCTCCATTTGGAGAAATAAAATTATCGGTAGTAGGGTAAAATGTTTTACTACTTGCATATCTGTGATTTACAAAACTATACCTACCACCTAACAGCATGGAAAATTGCTCTGTCAGATTTACTTCATATGTTAGCTTGAAATGATACCCAATAGCAGGTTTGTATTTCCATGTATCGTTTATTCCGTTTGGTATTTTATCAGTTTCAATAATCAGCGTGTTCCTAAGGTAGTAATCTATACCCGCACCTATTTTTATGCGTTGGCTATAACCGCCTTGTATGGGTATAATTAATGCCGGTGTTACATTAAGAGCATGTCGAATGAATTCCATGCTTGCATTTTTGAGATAGGGAGTTAAGCCACGGTTCATAAAGCGGTAACCTATTGATACGTCAAAATATTTTGAAATTTCGGAGCCAACTTCTGCACCTAAGCAGTAACCACCACCAAAACCGATATAAACATCCTCATTATCGGTTGTTTTTATAATTGGGAAGTCATTTATGCCCGGACCGCCTCCGAAAAATAATCCAAACCTGTTAACGGGTCTCATTATCGTATTGCGAATTTCCTTAGGTTTAAATTGCAGCATAATCTTTTCGGCTTGTTCTTGCTTAATTTCATATACGCGTGGAACGGAATTCCAAACTCCATAGCTGTACTGAAGCAATAAATAGTGCGTTCTACCTGAGTCCAGATCAATTGATTCCTCATCTGCTTTTTTACCGGCCTTATAGCGAAACTTACCAGGCTGGACAATGAAAGCATGAGTGGTATTGTTTTCAAAAAACAGCGTCAGGCTGTCATTAATTATCAAGGTAAATCTGTTGAATGCGCCCATATCATTCGATGGCCGTAAAATAACTACCCGGCTTTGGCTTGAATCAACCGACTGACCTGTAACAGATGTTGATAGTATAAGTATAATTATCAAACTGTTGAAGAAACCAATAATACTATTTAGCATTTCTTAATTTTTTGTAAGCTTTATAGGCAACTTTGTCTGCACAAAACTAGCGTTTTTGTTTGAGCCATGGTTGAGTATTTTCCCGCTGCCGCGCGAATCACTTAGCCCGCTTTGTGGCATTGGTTCACGCATCATATCGGGAAATTGCAAAAGCTAAATTAGTACAATTAGTTATAAAGTTAAATGCAAGTTATCACGCAATGGTAAATGCGCGAGAACGGGCGGCTAATCCCCGTTCACGCGGACAGCCTGCCCCGACTTTTCGGGGTGCCGTCCGTGTGTCGTTATATTTTCTAACATAGTTGAATTTTTCATAAACTTATCTTAAAGGTAATACTTTAATAGGTGATTCATCGCTAGCAGAACTTAACCTATAATGTTGCGGTTGACTAACTATTCCGGCAACCACAGGATTCATGTGCATGTAGTTTTCTTTTTGTGTAATAAATTTATCGCTATACAATTCTTCAGGATGATTTCCGGGAATCCAAACTCTAAATGCTTGTTTACCTGTTTTTGTAGATTGCCCAATTGTAAACTTCTCCATCAACCACTCACGCCTACTCTCTTTTTTATTTGCCGTAATCTCCTTTATAATTTGTTTTGATGTATGTTCTTTCAGGTCTCTAAGTATATGACTCAAATTACCGGCACTACCTACTATAAAATGTGCATGGCTTGGCATAATAACGTACGAGTATACTTCTAAACCTTTGTTCTTCTGGCAATACTTAACACTGTCGATTAAAATGTTTACGTAACACTCACGTGTAAATAAATCAACCCAGTCAATTATTGTCATGGTAATAAAGTATGTTTTACCATCTTCTATTTTCAAAAATTCAGACATACTCAAATATAAAACTTTATAAGAAATCAACCCCACCAAGTAATACCTTAATGGCCTTGCGTAGTTTTAGATTTTACTGCGTATTTTGTTTTACTGCACACGGACGGCACCCCGAAAAGTCGGGGCAGGCTGTCCGCGTGAACGGGGTGGATTGTACATTACCATTTACGCACTTTTATTTCAGGTGGTGGGATAAAATAGTGCCTGTCATCATAGTGGTCAGTTCTCTCGCTGTGTATTATTACACCTTCTTTTATTTTTATACGTAGAGGTTTTGTATGATCTAAGATAACATCGCCCCATTTGTATAATAGAAATTGTTTATATAGCATACTATCGGCTATAGAAAAGGGCATTGCTTTTGTTGTTCCAAATCTGTAGCTTGTATCAGTAGTAAAAAAGATTAAGTAATTTTTACGCACTACATACGATTGGATGTTATAGTATTTCAACGCTGAATATTGGTATATTTTCTCAATGATAACATCTAGCTCATTCCTATCCGCTCTTTTAACTATTACAATATAATTGACACGGCTACCTATGTATTTACTTTCGTTGGTTAAGTCATTTTTTAATGAGTCACAAATCAGGTATAAGTTGCTGTTTATATAATCAGTATTCGATTGGCATAATGCAATGCGACAATTTAGAGCAACAATAATATATATAAAAACTATCCTACTCATATGACCATCTACTAATGTGTCCTCCGTTCACGCGGTCCGATAGCCATCGGACCGTGTGTCTTAGAAATTTGTATGATATTTAGATATTCCATACGGCTTATCTAGTGGGTAATAGTGCTAAATACGTAAGAGTAACGGTAAGCCATTAGGTGGTGAAATTGCAAAAGCTAATATAATTCATTCAGTTGAATATTTGAATGTTATTTCTCTGGCAGTAAAAGACCTGTCCCGCTTGCTCGATTTGTTATAGTGGGGTTAAATTACTTGCCATAAGAGTTTTGTCTTTGCTTGATATAATAACGCATAATTTTACTACTACATTCTTTATAATCGAGAACTTTGTTAGTAGCATTATAGTATGTAGGCATTATTAATGTACTTCCTATTACATAACGATCTTTGTTTGTCATAGTCTTAGGATTAAGCGTACTTAACAGTTGTTTCTTGTATTTATCATCTATAGTTGTTGATAATAGGACAAATCTGTTTTTATAAATGAAATAGGAACTTATGTAACCGTAATCATACTTGTATGTAATACTATCAGTTATTTCATCAATCATAAACTCATTACAAGTATCATTTAATTCATATATATTTAATGAGTAAACTTCAGTTGCCGAATTGTTATGGCCTGTATTTATTGTAAATATTAATGTATCCAGGCAGCTATAAATCACATTTAAATGATGCTCTAATTTAGATTGTGCACTTATATTATTGACAAGTACAACTATTACACTTATAGTCAACCAACGTTTGTTCATTTCGTTTTTACCATTTAGTAATTTTTCTACCGTAAGTACATTGTTTAGGTATTATCACACTTCGTTCATATAAATCAACTATCCAAATATCACACTGAGGGCTTACAATATATGAAAGAATCTGCCTATATTGAGATACAAGTGCATCTTCTCTGGAAGGGCCAGGTTTAACATATTGACCCCAACTTAATCCAATTTCAGGGTGTGTATGATACATCGAATGTATAGATACGTTAGACTTATTTGGGAGATTTTCAATATTAAATGTTGCTTTACTAGCACTATTATTAGACCAAGGCATAATGTAGTAAAAAATATCTGTACTATTTTGGTAGTTAAACACTACCGCAGCAACCTCAATTTGGTTATACTTAGCTTGGTCGAGCATAAAATTCTTAAATCCTTCAAAACTTGTGGTTAATCCTCCACTACCTGGGGTTGGTAGCATATTCCCATAGCGTTCATATAATTCCCGAAAGTGTTTCAAACCAGCTCTAAAGGCGTAATAGTTTTGCACGAAGGCACTTGAAGAATTATCCCCAATGGGTGTATATCCCTCCCCCATATTCACCTCTGCAATACTGCTACCGCCACCGCTTTGTGGCATTAGTTCACGCATCATGTCGGCTTTTTCGGCATTAAAAAATTGCTCCCAGGCTGCGTACTCTGCTGTGTGGTTATTGTAGTTGGCTGCAAATGTAGCTGCAGCTCCTTGTGACCACGTGCCACCATCGTAGGCATTACCTGTAGGGTCGGTGTAGCGGGTGGGGTTGTTGAGTACGTATGAGTAGCGGTTGTAATTTTGTGAATTACTTGCGTCTTGTAAGTAATTATCAGGTCCCAACATTCGGCCTATGAATGGGTCGTATAACCGGGCATTCATGTTTATGAGGCCAAAGTCATCTAAATGCTCGTGTCCGGTGAAGCCTCGGTTTAATATCGCAGTGGTGGTGGTAATATTGGTGTAAGACCAGTCGGCAGGGTTGCGCCTGCGGCCCCATGCATCAAAACTGTTGTGCTGCGTTATGGTGCGTGTTTCATCTATCAGCATGTTAATATTGCCTAAATAGTCAGTACAAACATAGTGTAAATTTTCAGTGGTGCCTGTTTTTATCATAACAGCTACGCGGGGTAAAACTGATAACCTACGTTGGTTTTACGATAAAAATGAAAAGCGGGTGTAGTGTAAACTACCCTGCCAGTTCAGTAATTGCTTTTACAAATTTATCTAAGGCTGCTGTACCCGTATACAAATGTGGCGTAACCCGCACTCCCTGAACACCCGCCTGTGCATTGTCAATAGCTACCGTCCAGATTCGGTATTTCTCAAATAAAATTTTGGATAAATCAGAGGGAGCGATTCCTTCGATACTAAAATTGGCTATAGCACAACTGCGGTTGTCATCAAGCGGTGTATTCAATTTTACCTTTTTCAGTTTGCGGACTTTTTTAGTCCAGTAATGCTGTAAAAAACGCAGCCGCTCTTCTTTGCGTTTTATGCCTATGGCCTGGTGATAATCAATGGCGTGATTAATGGCTAAATCAACAGCTACGGGATTTGTACCTGTGTGATTCAGCTTACGGATGTCGTCATCGGCATATGCGCCTTCACCGAACAGTGGCCAAATTTTACGAATACGGTCTTTGCGCACATACAGTATTCCTGCTCCCAGTGGTGCGCCCAGCCATTTGTGCAAACTGCTGCCATAGTAATCGCAATTGAGATCATTAATGCGAAAATCAATATGCGCTACAGCGTGTGCACCATCTACCATCACCTCTACTCCTTTGCGGTGTGCCATATCACATATTTTTTTAATAGGTAAAATTTGGCCTGTAATATTAATCATGTGGCACACCATAAGTAAACGTGTGCGTGGTGTTATGGCTTTTTCATATACACTAACTATTTCGGCATCTGATTTAGGATGAGGGGGCACCGAAACATATTTTACAACTATTCCGTATCTGCGCTCCTGTTGTTTGAACATATCCAGCATGCTGCCGTAATCCTGATAAGCCACTACGGCTTCATCTCCTGCTTTCCACTCTATTCCGGAAATAATGGTATCAAGCGATTCGGTGGTATTTCGGGTAATGATTAATTCATCTTTGTTGCATCCCACCAAATCGGCCAGCCTGTCGCGTGTTTTAAATTTGTTTTCAAATTGTACGGTGCGCATATACCGGCTTGCTTCGCGATTGGTGTAACGAATATCTTTGAGGTATGCCTCCATCACCGGACGCGCCATCATGCTGTAATATCCGTTTTCCAGATTTACAAAATCGGTATTGGTATCATAATCGCTGCGTATATTCTCCCAGTAGTCATGGCCCGATGACCGTGCAATAAAATCAATTTCATCCTTCAGCGACATAGCCTTTGATGCCAGCGGTGTGCCGGCAGCAAGCAACAACGATTTAAGGAATGTACGTTTATGCATATTCAGGAAAATACAATATTAATAGCCCGTTATACATTCATTTATTAATTAAACTTATTTAATGCTTCAACGGCAATTGTTTTTTGTGTTATACAAATTGGCGTATAGCATCCAACAACATGCTTAACATAGGCGGTTTTACATCCAGATGAAATACAAAACGTATGCTATCGGCCGATACTTTATTGGCCAATATACTTTTCTCTTTCAGGTATGCCTGAAAGCGGTTGGCTGTTTGCTCATCTGTTAACTGAAAAATGACAATATTGGTATGAACGGGCACTACTGATTTTACAGATGGATGCTGCCTCAGCATTTCAGCTACCTGATGCGCGTGTGTATGATCTTCAGTTAATCTGTTTATATGATGCTGCAACGCATACAAGCCGCAGGCAGCCATATAGCCGGCTTGTCGCATGCCGCCACCAAAAACCTTGCGTACACGTTTTGACTGATGTATGAATGATTTACTTCCCAACAGTACAGAACCTACCGGTGCTCCCAATCCTTTGCTCAGGCAAATGGAAATGCTGTCGAAAATGAGACCTAAATCACTTGCCTTATACCCTCCGGCAATCATAGCATTAAATATTCGGGCTCCGTCTAAATGCAGTTTCAGTGCGTGCTTACGGCACACATCTGCCATTTCCTGCATTTGCTGAAGTGTATAATAACTGCCTCCGCCCCGGTTGCTCGTATTTTCAAGACACACCAGCGTGGTACGCGGGAAATGCGGATCATCGGCATTAATAGCCTGTGCTATTTGACTGGCATGTATTAATCCGTAGTCGGAGGCCACCAGTTTTGCCTGAACTCCTGAGTTGGCTGCTATACCTCCGCCTTCATATTTATATATATGTGCATTATCGGCACACAGTATTTCATCGCCCGGCCGCGTATGAACACGAATGGCCACTTGATTCGTCATGGTTCCGCTGGGACAAAACAGGGCATCCTCCATACCAAACATTTGGGCGCAGTAGCGCTGCAATTCATTTACTGATTCATCTTCACCGTACACATCATCCCCCACACGGGCATTCATCATGGCTTCAAGCATTGCAGGTGTAGGTTTTGTAACTGTGTCGCTGCGTAAGTCTGTTATGTGCATACCTGTTTATAGTTAGTAAGCAAGTATACAGTTTTTACCTGACGCGAATACGTTTTCCGGGGCGAAGCGCAGTTTTTTTACTGATGCCGTTTATGCGTGCCAGGTTATTTACGCTGATGCCATAGCGGTAGGCAATTTTTGAAAGTGTATCGCCTTTGCGTACGGTATGGTATTTTGATTTACCGCGCTTGGCTGCCTTTAACTTTTGGGCTTGTATCTGATACAGGTGACTAAAACAGCTTTTATCAATTTGCAATGTATCACCCATAATTGAGCCGGACGGAAAATGTATGATTTTATTCGGATCAAGTTTTTCGCCCTGATATCGTACTTCAAAATGAAGATGTGGTCCTGTAGACCGGCCTGTACTTCCGGCCAAACCAATGATGTCGCCACTCTTGACAGGTTTTCCCGGATAGGTAAGCAACTGATTGAAATGCGCATACAGTGTTTCAAGTCCGTTATAATGACGTATCAGTACTACAAATCCGTAATCGGCACTGCGTTTGGCTACTCTTACTATTCCATCAAACATGGCATATACCGGATCTCCTACATCCATTCGAATATCTACTCCGTAATGAAACTTTGCCCTTCTCCCCCATCTTCTGAATCCGAAGTCGGATGAAATATCACCAATAGCTGGAGGGTGAAAACGGCAGTCCATACTGTCGCGTAATGCAAGCAACACCGTATCATTCATTTCAGTAAATGACACTTTATAGGGATTGATGGTGACGGTATCCCAACCTGCCGGGTACACACCTTGTGCAGGTATCATCATTGTATCGAATGTAAATCGGGGATCGCGTAACACATCCCAGTAGTAAATATCGCGGTAGCCGCTGAAGGCATCATCAAATACACCCTCTGTTTCTATGTACAACGAGTCAGATTCAAATTCTTCTGTTTCGTCATCTTCCTCTTCATCAGTAACCTGCGCCTGTACCTGCACCAACGAAGCACAAAGAGTGATGAGCAGGAAGAGTAAATAGCGTATGTACATGAAGCAGTTTAAAGGCTTTGTTGAAGTATTTGCAATGCATGCAATTTATCTTTTTGCAGTTGATTTTGCAGTGCTGATACCGATTCAAACCTTTGCTCCTGTCGCAGTTTATCCACATATCTTACTTCCAGTATGTGGTCATAAATATCTTCATTAAAATCAAAAATGTGAACTTCAATAGAATACGTACTGCCATCAACTGTTGGGCGATAACCACTATTGAGCATACCCGAATATATGCTGTTGTTGATAAGTATTTGAACAGCATAAACACCATCAGCCGGTATCAGTTTCAGTTCATCCGACACCTCCATATTGGCAGTAGGAAAGCCAATGGTTCGCCCCAGTTTTTTGCCTTGCACTACGCGGCCATGTATGGCATAAGGTCTACCCAGATACTTTGCAGCAGTAGCCACATCGCCCGTTTCAAGAGCCTTTCGTATTCGGGTTGAACTTACTGAAACATGATCGACATCCTGTTCGGGAATTTCTTCAACTTCAAATCCGTAAGTGTGTGCATATTGCTTCAGGTGCTCAAACGAGCCCTCACGGTTTTTCCCAAACCGATGGTTATAACCAATCACCAGCACTTTGGTTCCTATTTTATTTACGATGATGTCGCGAATAAACTGCATAGAGGATAACCGTGAAAACTCGCGGGTAAATGGCAAAATAAGCAAATGCTGTATGCCTTCTTTTCTAAGGGCCTCTATTTTTTCATCGAGGGTGTGCAACAGTTTTAGCCCGTGATCATCGGGAAAAAGTACTGTGCGCGGATGCGGATCAAACGTCATTACTACCGTTTCGCCACCATACTGATTGGCCAGTTGCTTCAATCGGTCAAGTATAGTGCGGTGAGCAACATGCACGCCATCAAATGTTCCTTGCGTAACAATAGCATTGGGTATAACAGGAAGTTCATCTAAACTTCGGTAAATTCTCATGAACGGTAACTAATTGCAGCAAAATAAATCATTTTAACGGAATGGTATAGTACATGTTTGCGCACATGTTTTATTCCTTACTCCAGGATGCGTTTTATTACGCTTCACTTATCATGGCCACGCACTCGTCTATTCCCATGGCCTTACTTACATGAAAATTTCCCGAACGTGTACGCCTAAGGTTGTAAAGGTAGGCACCTGTACCTAGTGCCTTGCCAAAGTCGTGTGCCAGTGACCGAATATATGTGCCCTTGCTGCATACTACACGAAAATGTACGAGCGGCAGTTGAATACCTGTAATCTCGAATTCAAAAATTTCAATAGTGCGTGGATTGGGCTCTACGTGTTTTCCGTCACGCGCTGATTGATACAATCGTTTGCCGTCTTGCTTAATGGCTGAAAACACAGGTGGTATTTGCTGCTGCATACCTGTAAACTGAATCGTTGCCGCTGCAATGCGCTCAGGAGTAACCGATGTGTAATCGAACACGGCATCTGGTTCTGTTTCGCGGTCATACGATGGTGTGGTTGCACCCAGGCAGAAAGTTCCTGTATATTCCTTTTCAGTGGCCATATATGTATCTACGTTTTTGGTCTCTTTACCCACGCATACGATGAGCAAACCTGTAGCCAGAGGATCGAGAGTGCCGGCATGACCAACTTTTATTTTCCGTTTTACACCCGGTGCATTCTGCTGTTGCAGGTGAAGATGCTTCAGCAAGGTGTAGCGCAACTTGTTGACTACATCGAATGATGTCCACCCGAGAGGCTTATCAATGAGCAAAATACCACCGTTGGTAAAATCGGGTTTCATGCAGCGTTAATCAACAGTTAACTGCATTCCGCTGTAGTAGGCGTATACTAAAAACAAACATCCCAAAATGATGCGGTAGTAACCAAAATGCCTGAAACCGTATCGGGTTAAAAAGCTCACAAATGCTTTTACTGCAAGCAGCGCAACAATAAACGCCACTGCACCACCCACCAGCAACAAATTAATTTGATCGGCCTGTATGGTATCATACGATTGCAGCAAATCAAGTCCTGAGGCTGCAAACATGGTAGGTATTGCAAGCAGAAACGAGAATTCGGCTGCCTGCACACGGTTGAAACCGGCCAGTATACCACCGAATATGGTAGCCGCAGCACGCGATACTCCGGGTATCATCGACACACATTGTATGAAACCGATTTTAAGTGCGTCCTTAAAACTTATATCAGCTATATCGGCATAAGCGCTGTTCTTTTTTTCCGACCACTTATCCAGTACGATTAACAATACGCCACCGGTAATGAGCGAAACGCTAACGGTTACAGGATTGAACAAATACGCTTTGATGGATTTATAAGCCAGAAAACCAATTAAACCGGTAGGTAAAAAAGCAACACCCAGTTTTAAATAAATGGAGAACCCGACTAAGAAACGTTTGTAGTACAAATATACCACAGCCATAATAGCTCCAAGCTGAATGACAATTTCAAATGTTTTTACAAATTCAATGGTATGAATCTGCATGATGTAAGAGGCCAATATCATATGGCCGGTAGACGATACGGGGAGGAACTCGGTAAGCCCTTCAATAATGGCTACAAGAATAGCCTGCAGCAGACTCATAGAGTTTATTGAACCTTGGGTTTGTACATGATGGCAAATACTTCAATAATAAAACCAATAACCACCACGATGGGTGCTACGGTTAGTTTGGTTGTATTGAATATATCTTCAGTGCCTGACATAAGCACAAATCCTATTCCGATTACAACTATACCTGCTATCATAAGCAGGTAGTTCATGCGCGAAAAAAGAAATGAAGCTTCTGCAGCGGGTGCTGCTTTATCGGATTTTTTAAGGGAAATTTTTTTATCAGTCATTGCTGTGTTTTTTAATGGTATTAATACAGGTCATCTATTTTCATGCGCAGGTAATGATTGGTTGAAATCATACTGCTGATTACGGTGATAACCACACCTGCAAGTATAATAACTCCGAATAATAAAAAAAATTGTGTGGTATCGTACAGTTTATCAATTCCATCGAGCCAGCGTGGTATACTGTATAACACAGAAATGAGCAGACCGCAGGCAATAGCCCCACCGTACAATCCGTGCAACAATGAACGCAGCATAAACGGCTTGATGATAAATGCATGTGTTGCTCCCACCATTTGCATACTTTTTATGATAAACCGCTGAGCATATAAATTAAGCCTAATGGTATTGTTAATAAGGGTGATGGTTATAATCAAAAAAATCAGACTTAAACCGATGAGCGTAAAAGAAAGCAGTCGAATATTTTTATTTATTTCGTCAATAAGCAAGCGCTGATAAACAATTTCCTGCACTTCGCTGAATCGTTTAATTTCACGCTCGATGTTTGCGATGGCATCGGCATTGGCAAAGGATGATTTGACATGCAATTCAACAGAAGGCAGCAATGGATTGAATCCTAAAAATTGAACAAAGTCCTGACCAATCTCACGCGAAAACACCTGAGCCGCTTCTTCGCTGTTTACAAACCGGGCAGATTTTGCATAAGCCGATTGCGACAATATTTTATATACGCGCATCTGATCTTCATCCTTGCTGTCGGCCCTGAAAAAAATGGTAATCTGAAAGTTCTCTTTTAGTTGTATGCTAAGTTTATTGCCATTGATAATGAGTATGCCAAAGAGCCCCAGCATAAATAATACAAGAGCTATACTAACGATAGAGGGCAGATAAGATATTTTTCTGCGTTTTTTGATGCGTGGTTTATCTTCCATGTGCCGTTGCTTAACACTACGAAAATAGTATTAATGGCTGCACTTAGGGTACGCTTGATTTCCACAATAAGCGATACTACGATGTATATAACTTCATAAGCTGAGGCATTAATACCTCTGTAGCAAAAATCTGTGCTTGTTTTTTGCCTTCCTGTATCAGATTCAGCCGCAGCGATTCATCATCCAGTACACTGTCTATTGCCTGTTTCAAAGCCGCAATATTGTTGGGTTTTATCAGCAATGCAGCAGCACCTGCTACTTCTGGTAAACTGGAAACTGATGAGGTTACTAATGGCACACCGCTACACATCGCTTCAAGCAGTGGTATACCAAAACCTTCGAAACCTGAAGGGTACACAAATGCAGAAGCGTTTCTGTAAATAGCGGGTAAATCAGATGTGGGCACACCATGAAGCATTAGTATCCTTTCAGAAAGTTGAAGTTCCTGTGCAAGTTTCATCAGTTCATCGGCATAAGCAGTGTGTTTACCTATAAGTACAAGCTTCACGGATTTATTATTCAGTAACGACAGCACCTGCACCAACATCTGTTGATTTTTGCGGGGCTCAGGCGTACCCACGTTAAGGATGTATGGCGATTGTATATTGTATTTATTTAATACCTGAGTTTGGTTATCAGCAGAAGGAGCTGTTCTGAATGACGAGTCGCAATCCATACCTAACACCGTTATTTTATTCTGATCGGTTCCGAAATAGTGCATAATATCTGCTTGTGTTGCGCTACTTATGGCAATAACAGAATCGGCTTCATGCAGGGCATACGAGGTTTTATTGCGGTAAAAAAAACGGTCGGTAATCGGATAGTAACTAGGATAACGCATAAAAATCACATCATGCAGCGTTACTATTTTCTTGCCCAGAAAATGGTGAATGCCGGCCGGCAATTCATTGCTTAAGCCATGATATACATCCAAATTTAATCGGTTACACAAACGTGCGATGGCATAACTGCGCCACAGGCTATGAAAAAATTTACCCAGCAGAGTAACGGGTGATACTACGTGTACATTTGCCAGATCGCTGAAATAGGAACGGTATTCGTTGCGAACTGTAGGTGTAAATAAATAATATTCGTGCTGCGGGTACGCAGTGGCTACTGAACGTATCAGCCAGCGTGCATAGTTGCCTAAGCCGCTGCTGTTATTGAATGCACGTTTGGCGTCAAACCCGATTTTCATTTTACAAGTCAGTTAAACAGCCACACTGTGATCGCGCAATGCATCATTGAGCGAAGTTTTTTTATCTGTTGACTCTTTACGCGTACCTATGATAAGTGCACACGGAACCTGATAGGTTCCCGCTGCAAATGTTTTGGAATAACTGCCGGGTATGACCACCGAACGTTCTGGCACGTAGCCTTTATACTCCACAGGCTCGCTACCTGTAACGTCAATTATTTTTGTACTCATGGTAAGCGTAACACCCGCACCCAGTACAGCTTCACGTCCTACACGCACACCTTCTACAACAATACAGCGTGAGCCAATAAAACAGTTGTCTTCAATAATCACCGGTGAGGCCTGAACAGGTTCAAGTACACCTCCAATACCTACACCACCACTCAGATGCACATGTTTACCTATTTGCGCACAACTACCTACTGTTGCCCAGGTATCTACCATCGTTCCTTCTTCAACATACGCCCCTATGTTTACATACGATGGCATAAGTATTACACCTTTTTGCAAAAATGCACCATAACGGGCCACAGCATGAGGAACTACTCGCACTCCCAGTTCGGCATAATTTTGTTTAAGCTCCATTTTGTCGTAAAACTCAAGCGGTCCGGCATGTAGTGTTTTCATCTGCTGAATGGGAAAATAGAGGATAACCGCCTTCTTTACCCACTCATTCACCTGCCATCCGTTTCCGGCAGGTTCAGCTACACGCAGCAATCCTTTATCCAGCATGTGTATGACCTCTCGTATAGCATGCCTGGTATCGTCTGTGTTCAGCAGTTCTCTGTTGTCCCAGGCTTGTTCAATCGTATTTTTAAGATCCATGTAGGTAAATGTTTGGGCGCAAGGTAGTGAATGCGCTTAAAAAATGGGAGTTGTTCCAATTGTTTACCTTTGCCCATATTTATACGAATGCATGAAAACCCGCTCGTCTCGAAAACCCAAACTGATTGAACGTATTGCCGAACGACATGATTTTGATGAAATCATTGAGTTATCAAAAATATGTTTCCCCGATAACGACCCCTGGAGTTATGAAATGCTCGATAGTCAATACCAGACCTTTCGCCAGGGAATGCAGGTTATTGAATACGAAGGTAAAATTGTAGGGTCGGCTACCAGTTTGATTATTAATTGGGATGACTATGATGATGACCACACATGGAAAGAAGTTTGTGACAACGGCTACATCACCAACCATGATGAAGATGGCGACACACTGTACGGCATTGAAGTGATGGTACACCCCGATTATCAGGGTCTGAAAATCGGACGTAGGTTATACGAGATGAGAAGAAACCTGTGCGTTGATAAAAACTTGTCGCGCATACTCATCGGTGGACGATTGCCCAATTACCATAAATACTCGCACAAGTTTGGTGTACGCGCTTATGTAAAACGGGTTATTGAAAAGAAGATCAAAGACCCTGTACTCACCTTCCAGCTCTCACAGGGATTTACCATACAGCGCATTATCAAAGATTATCTGCCCGATGACCACGACAGCGAAGGATATGCAACCCTGCTGGAATGGATAAACCTCGATTACGTTCCCGAAACCAGCCGCGAACGGAGCGTAATCATGAAAAAAGTAAGGGTATGCTGCATTCAGTATGAGTTACGTAAAGTGCGCAATTTCGAAGAGTTTGCACAACAATGCGAATACTTCACCGATGTGGCCTCTAACTACAAATCGGATTTTGTGTTGTTTCCGGAGTTGTTTACTACCCAGCTTTTATCGCTGCATGATTATAAGGGAATGAGCCCTGAAGACAGTATTCGTAAACTGGATAAATACACCGAAGATTACCTGCAATTATTTTCACGCCTTTCACTGGAATACAACATCAATATAATTGCGGGCACACACCTGCAGATTGAAGACGACAACCTCTATAATATTTCCTATTTATTTAAGCGTGACGGCACATTCGACAAGCAATACAAAATTCACATTACATCGAATGAGTCGAAATGGTGGGGCGTGCGCCCGGGCAATGAAATACGTGTATTCAATACCGATTGCGGCAAAATAGCCATCAATGTTTGTTATGATATTGAGTTTCCTGAGATGGCCCGTGTGGCCTGTCAGAAAGGAGCAAAAATTATTTTCGTTCCCTTTTCAACGGACGAGAAACACGGATACCTGCGGGTAAAACTGTGTGCACAGGCAAGGGCTATCGAAAATCAGATTTATGTTGCCACCGCTGGCACCATTGGCAATATTCCATCGGTAGAAAACATGGATATTAACTACGCACAATCCGGAATTTATACACCCAGTGATTTTGCATTTCCACCCGATGCGGTGGCCGGTGAATGCAGCACCAATATAGAAACCGTGGTGATTGCCGACCTTGACCTGGCAGATATTGAACGTGCCCGAAATACCGGAACCGTGTTGAACTGGAAAGACCGCAGGCTTGACATGTACGAAGTACAGGAGAAATAATTTAGTAGAGACTTAATCTGCAAAAAAGCGGATCAATTCATGAATCAGGGCTTTTTCATCTGACTGTTCAAACGGGTGTGATGTGCCAGGCAAAACCCACAACCGGGCATTTTTAAGCAGCCTGTATACGCGAAGTGTATCTTCCAGTCCGGCTGTTGTATCATGGTCGCCTACGGCCAGTAAAACAGGAATATCCAACTGACTAAAATCTGCATCGGTGAGCAGTACTTCCTTGGTCAGCGATTGCATCATATCAGCTGTATTGCTCAGTACCTGTTTCCACACATTGAGTCCATGTTGCATCATCAGCTGATTGGCATAACCGGGCACTTTCAGCGCCAGCTTTTCTGCATCAAGCATTGCCGTCTCGCGGGCTGTACTAAGCGGGTCCCAGTTAAACTTCACATTCAACGTCATAATGCGATTAACGCGGTCGGGAAAAAGTCTGGCAAAATATAATGCTGCATAGCCTCCCATACTGTATCCGAAAAGATTTATCCGTTCTATTTGATGTGCATCAGCATAATGCAGTATATCGTGTGCAAATGTTTTGAATGAATAACCATGAACGGGTATATTCAATCCACCGTGTCCGGTAAAATTGATAGCATCGGCCTCCAGGTATTTGTTCAGTTCGGGCAGCAGATGATCAAATTGATGTCGGGTTGACAAGGCCCCGTGCAGCAGAAGAAGTTTTTGCTTCATACTTTATTCATTTTTGCGGATGAAATAATTTTAAGCGCCTCACGTCTGGCCAAATTACTCAATGCATGTTTATCGCAATAGCGCTTAATAAATGCAGGATTAATACGTGAATGCTGACGCAACGCCCATCCGATAGCTTTTTGCACAAAGAATTCTTTTTTATGCTTACAATTCGAAATGCAATCAATCAAGAGTTTTTCGTCTGTGCGGTGCTTGTATTTTAACTGATGCAATAATGCTACACGATTTAGCCAGATATTATCATGCATTGAAAATTCAATAAACATTGGCTTATAATCCTTATGTTTCTGCATGCAATATCCACCAATCAGGTTAGATGCTAGAATATCTACCGTGTCCCACCACGATTTATCAGTCACTAACTCAATATAAACTTTAAACATGTCATCATCTGCCTGTCTGCGTGCAGCGTCAAGAATATCAAGGCACGTGTACTGGTTTTCACGTTCGGGCAGTTTCCAAAGTTGACTTACGACAGGTATGAGTTCAGACGATTTTTGTGCCTTGCACATACCAATAAATGGCTTTTGAATTACGGCACGTTGGGGTTTACTAATTCCGTAAAATGAAAAATGATTTTTCATGTATCGGCTCATCTCTACCGACTTCGTTGAATCGGCATGCGATGAAAATACAACTTGCAATTCCTTGACCAGTGGATGAGTTTTTGTGTGATTAGTTCTCATGTGGAAATATTTTTTATGGGCCTATAGCAAAGGGCAAACGATGTGAATGTTTAACCAAAGTTATACAAATTGTAAACTAATTCTATATTTGTCCTGCATTTGGTTTTTGAATTCACGCTTGCGTGCATTCAGAATGAAAAGGGAATCAGGTGTAAATCCTGAACAGTACCCGCTGCTGTAACCCTGCTGCACAATATGTGCATCACTTTGCCCGGCATCTTTCGCCACTGTCTGCCTTAGGCTGATGGGAAGGCCGCCAGGTAAAAAGGGAAGTCAGAAGACCTGCCTTATGCAAAATAATTCATGTAGCTTTCGGGAAAAAAAGCCAAATGAGAAAACAGTAGCCCTTCCGGCTTTCGTATTTTCGTTTAGTCACATTTTATCCGTCTGTTACATGTTTGTGTATTGCTAAAATGAACATGCGGATTGTATATACCATTTGTATTTTACTCATAGCGACAGCTGCTCATGCACAGCTGCACGACTCGCTGGCCGAGGTACAGATACAGGCACACCGTTTTCAGCAATACAAAGCCGGCTACCGCAGCATATATATCGACAGCAGTATGCAACACGCGTATCGTACTATGTCCATGGCCGATTTGTTGGCTCACACAACACCGGTATCTATCCGAAGTAACGGATATTCAACACTGGCTACTGCATCGCTGCGCGGATCTACTGCAGAGCAAACGGCTATTTTATGGAATGGATTTAACCTGCAAAGTCAGGTATTGGGGGTATTCAATTTTACTTCATTCCCCGTTGACTGGATTGACGAAATTAGCATACAAACCGGAGGGAATGGCGCACTCTTTGGCAGCGGTGCAGTTGGTGGCTCTATTATACTGAACAGTAAATTAACTCTTAATCAGTCATGGAATGCATCAGTTGCCGTAACTACAGGCAGCTTCGGATTTAACCGATACTATCTACACGCAGGATACTCAGGCAAAAAATACGCCATACGTATCAAGTTTATGAGGCTACAAAGCCGAAATGACTTTCCGTTTATTAATACCACAACGGGAGATCGCACGATGCAGCGCATGACCAATTCGAATCAGCAACAATGGCTGGCAACTGTTGATCAATTCTGGAAACTATCAGCCAGGCAAACCCTGCAAATAAACAGCTGGTGGCAACGTTCTGAACAGCGTATTCCTCCCGCTATGACCGAGTCGTCATCCAATGCAAAACGAACTGATTATAGCTTCCGTACGGCAGTGAACTGGAAATATGGAGACCAAAACAAATACATCGCCTTGCGCTCCGCTGTTTTTAGTGAAACAGTGCAGTATTCAAATAATTCAGCCGACATTCAAAGTCTCGTCCACGCTCTAAGTTCGATAAGTGAAGCCGAATACCACACCCGTTTAGCAGAAAACTTAAAGTGCCACGGTGGTATACATTACTCATATACTCTGGCTGATAATACAGGTTATATAAATCGTCAATCTATGACACGTGCAGCGCTGTATTATGGTACAGCCTGGAATAGCAGACGTTGGCTTTTGCAGCACACCGCACGAGTAGAAGCAGCCAACGGTTCGGTTGTGCCATTTATGCCCTCATTGGGGGTGGAATATATGTGGCTTAAACAGGTAAAGATAACCGCAAACGTAGCACGCTCCTACCGACTTCCAACACTCAACGAAATGTACTGGCAACCCTATGGAAACCCTGATTTATTGCCGGAATCAGGATGGAATGGTGATGTAGGTTTGAAAATGCACAGCAGTACAAATTATGCTGCAATCGAAGCAGGCGTTCATTATTACGAACGTCTAATTAACAATCAAATCATGTGGATGATGCGTGGTAATGATTATGAGCCGGTTAATGCAAAGCAAACCCATGCACGTGGTGCTGAATTATTCGGTAAAATAGCGTTCGCTTTATCTGATAAATTAAAAGCTGTAATCAACTCACAACTAAATTCAACACACGCACGAAACATAGAATCAATAAGGCCTGGCGATAACTCGGCCAATAAGTATGTCATATTTATTCCAAGACTGGGGCATCAACATCAGTTTTCGCTCAATCATAAAAAATTCAGCATTGCCTTGTCGCATCAATACACCGGTATGCGTTTTACAAGCACCGATAATGCACAGGCTATTGATGCCTTTCATACAACCGATGCTGCTGCAACTTACCGCATATACGTGCGTAAACATCTGTTCGCACTAACCTGCAATGTGTTCAACATAACTAATCAGGTATACACCGTCATGCCTAACCGACCCATGCCCGGCAGGAACTTTCAAATTACATTATCTTATCACTTATAATTCCAATCACATGAAAAAAATCTACCTCATTCTTTCAGCAACTATTACAAGCGCTATCGCTGTTGCACAAACCTCAACAGTTACATTTGAAAATTTCGGACTTCAATCCGACACATTTAACACAGGCAGTAGTCAGGCAACCAATACATCATGGATAGGATTTGATACGCTGAACGTAGTATTTACTAACAAATATGACACGTCATTCGGTGGGTATTGGAGCAAGGGATTCGCTATAAGTACAAAGCGCGATTCAGTAACAGCAGGGTTTACAAACCTGTATAGTGCAATTACTGCTTCGGGATTCAATTCAAGCACCTATGCAGTAGGCCAGAACAATGCCGTCATTAAAACAACAAATGGCCCTATTCACCCTAAATCAACACGCATTACAAATACAACCTACGCTGCGCTAAGTATGCGAAACGGAGATATGTTTGCCAAGAAATTTGGCGGTGTAACCGGCAATGACAGCGATTGGTTCCTGATTACATTCAGTGGATACAGAAACGGTATGAGGTCAGGTGATTCAGTTACATTTTACCTCGCTGATTACCGCTTTAGCGACTCTACACAGGATTACATTGTGAGTACATGGCAAAATGTAAACTTGTCTTCATTAAATGTTGTTGATAGCATAGTTATATCCCTCACCTCTTCCGATACAGGTACTTTCGGCATGAATACGCCTGCGTTTTATGCAATGGATAATTTCAGTTTTGATGCAAGCATTATTGAATCGGTGTATGAAAACCGAATGGATAAAAACGTGTGGAGTATACATCCAAACCCGGCTCACTCAGTTATATATTTCAACGGTAGTGAGCGTATTGAGAAAGTTTCAGTATTTAATGCAGCAGGAATTGCTATACGTGAATACACTGTTTGGGGAAACAACATAGATGTATCTGAACTCGCTGAAGGATTGTATTACATTCAGGCAAACAGCAATACGCAGCTCATAAAATTCATTAAGCGTTAATTGCAACGAAATGCAGCGTATAGTTGACTTCATGGTAATGCGCTATCTGAACACAGCGTTTTTGGCGGCAGTGCTGTCATTGCAGGCATGTGATGAAAAGCCTTCGGTGAAAGATGAATTACTTCCACCGATGGCGGGCACGCGTCAAGCTGTATTGTGTAACGAAGGAAATTTCCAGTGGGGTAATGCTGATATAACAGTTTTCGATACGGATGAACAGGTACTGGTAGAAAACGCATTTAGCCGTGCTAACAACAAGCCTTTAGGCGATGTGTGCCAGTCGGCCTACTACTTCGACAATAAAGTATTTCTTGTTGTCAATAATTCGCAAAAAATAGAAGTCATTTCTCCTACCGATTTTAAAGTAATCCAAACCATCAGCGGATTTCATTCACCCAGATACATCACATGGGTAAGTACAGAAAAGGCTTACGTAAGTGAATACTATGCCAACAGCATTAAGGTTATTAATCCCTTGACCGGGAACTTAGCTGGCAGTATAGGGTGTCCGGGCTGGCATGACGAGATGCTGCTTACGCGGGGCAAACTATACATTACAACGGTAAACAGAGACAAACTGTATATTCTGGATGAACAAACAAATGAGCTCAGGGATTCCATTGCATTAACATACGGTAGCAACAGTATGGTGACCGATGCGCAGGACAAACTTTGGGTATTGTGCACAGGTGACGCTGTAAGGGGCACTTCAGCTCGATTGTATAAAATCAATACTGCATACGATACTATAGAACGCGTGATTCAACTGAATAAGCCCTCAGCAACACGTTTGTGTATCAATAAATCCCGCAATCGCATATACTGGATTTCTGATGACGTATACACCATGGATGCATCGGACAGTACATCTTCTCCGGCTCATTTCATATATGCGCAGGGGCGGATATTCTATGGTCTTGACTATAATATACATCTGGATGAACTTTGGGTAAGTGATGCTATAGATTATACGCAGCGTTCAGTTGTGTACCGCTATCGAATGGATGGTACGCCTGCAGGCCAGTTTAAAGCAGGCATCAACACAGGAAATATGTTATTTTATGAAAAGTAACAGAGAATCTTCAGATGAGCAAGCTGCAGGCAAACGAATTAAACCTGAAGCGGGCAAACACTATTATTACAATGAGAAAGGCTATATGGTGTTTACCGCTGAGTATTTATTGCTGCGGGGATTCTGTTGTGGCAATGGTTGCAAACATTGTCCGTACGAGAAAAAAAACTAATCTTTAGTGGATGGAAGTTCAACAGTGAATACGGTATTACCGGGAATTGATTTTACATTGATGCGGCCCTTATGTACTTCAACAATTCGTTTCACAATAGACAAGCCAATACCAAAACCTTCTTTACTCCTCAATTCTTCTGCTCGGTAAAAGGGTGAAAATATATAGGGCATGTCACTGTCTGAAATACCCGGACCATTGTCTTTGAAATCTATACGTATTTCGCCCATTATAAATTGGATGATCACCTGACACGAATTTCCTTCAGAGAACTTACAAGCATTGTCCATAAGGTTTTTGAATGCCGACTTAAGCAAGGACTCATCACCCGAAACAACACTCTCATCGGGGTTCAGCGGATACTCGTGCACCAATAACTCCACTGAATAGCCGGGATGGGCCTTAAGCAGTTCAGTTTTGGCTTCACTAATTACTTCAACTACCGGAATATAGGTAAATTGTTGTACAGATTCGGTAGTCTGTGCCTTCATTAATTCAGACAGTGCCAAATGCAGATTGATGAGGCCGTTTAAGTCTTCCAGCAATGAACTCAGAATATGCTTATACTCTTCGACCGTTCTAGTACGCATGAGCGCCACTTCTATTTGTCCTTTCATAGACGTAACAGGCGTGCGGTATTCATGTGAGGCATTGGCCACAAAGCTTTTTTCCAAGATAAACGAATTTTCAATTCGATCGAGCATGCTATTAAATGTATTGGCCAGCATGGCCAGTTCATCGTCTTTATTCTTAATGTGAATACGCAAGTGAAGATTGGCACCCGTAATATTTTGTATCCTGTCGATGATCTGTTTTACAGGTTTCATAGCTAGAACAGAAAAACCATATCCAGCTGTTATAACTACGAATATTGATATGAGTAATAATATATAAATGAGTTTTTTAAGCGCATTTTTTTTATCAAATCCAACATAATCGTACGCACATGATAGTACAATGTACCTCTTGTTACCTTTTCTCATATCAAAGGCCACATATTGAGTATCGTTAATAATGTAGTGCATATCCAACTCTCTCCTCACCTTCATCAAATCAAATTTAGCCGTATCTACACCCGAATTAAATTCGGATACTATTATGTTTTTATAATCCAACACAGTTAATCGCTGACCACGCAAATTATTTAAGGTATTGGTACTCGATTTGTAAAATTCTGCCTGTACGGCTGAGTCGGCTAGCAAAAGATTAGAGGCAATATAAAGTGAGTTGCTATGTAAACGCTCCGTATAACTTGTTTCACGCAGTGCAGAGTAATACTCGACAATGACAAATGAAAAAGCTGAAATCATAAGCAATACCAGCAATGCGAAATTAAAGGTAAGCCTTCGCTTAATGTTGGGTTTGTACCAACTGAAGAGATTCATATCAGGATACTTCTTTGATAGTGTAACCCATTCCAATTACTGTATGAATGAGTTTTACTTTGTGATCTTTATCTACCTTTTTGCGCAAAAAATTGATATAAACATCTATAACATTAGTACGGGTGTCAAAATCAACACCCCAGACATGCTGAGCAATTTCGTTTCGTGAAATTACTTTGTTGGTATTTTTCATCATATATTCAAGAAGTGCGTATTCCTTTTGCGTAACATCTATGCGCTTGCCTTCGCGTTTCACAACACGCGCATCCATGTCAAGCGTCAAATCTGCAACTCTAAGTATCTGTGCCTTCTGCACAATTTCATTTTTACGTTTTTTAAGCGCCTTTATACGGGCAGTCAATTCTTTAAAATCAAAGGGCTTAACCAGGTAGTCATCTGCACCACAATCAAATCCTTTAACCTTTTCATCTGTGGTATTAAGCGCTGTAAGCATCAGCACAGGTGTTAACATGCCATCACTACGTAGCGCTTTGCAAAGGTCAAATCCATTCATATGGGGTAGCATGACATCCATTATTATAACGTCAAAGTCTTGGGACTTAGCCATTGCATAACCTCTATTCCCATCATCTGCTATCGCCACGCTAACAGATTGCTCCTCGAGTCCCTGCTTTATAAACGAGGCCACTTTGGGCTCATCTTCAATCACTAAAACATTCATGTGTATTAATTTAGTATTAAATGTGTCTCACTAAATTAAACTAATTATGAAAAAAACTATTAGCCACCCGCTTTTTTTATTTTGTAGCCCATATCCGATAAATACATAACAAGTTTATCGCGATGGTCGCCCTGTATAAGAATTTCTCCGTCCTTTACACTACCGCCTACACCACATTTTTGCTTCAGTGTTTTAGCCAGTGCTTCCGCATCTTCATCGCTACCGATGAAACCCGTAATACGTGATACGGACTTCCCTCCGCCTTTACGGTCTAAATAAATTTTTAACTGTTGCTGACTGGGTGGCAATGTTTCCCTATTATCATCACGGCTGTAGTCATAGTTGAAGTTTTGGTCAGTCGAATAAACCACTCCCTGTATGCGCTTATTTTTATTACTCATGCGGGTACTATTACATTTAGGTTAGAAGGAACTAAACGGATTTCAATGGTGGATTCACAAGCTATCGGTTCACCATCTATATTTATAAGTTCGGCAGCCGGTCGTTCGATAATTATGTGACTGCCCGTAAAACATGTTGCAAAGCGCGACTTATGTAGAGTGTTAGCAAAAAGGTGGTACCCGATAAGGGGCATATCCAACAAACTAAATGGCTTAAGTACAGTTATGTTAAAATGACCGTCATCTGGCTGGGCACCAGGTGCAATGTACGCATTGTTGCCGTATTGTGAACCATTAGCCACACAAAGCAAAAATGCATCTACGTTTTGTGTTTGCCCGTCAATGATAAGCTTGTAATTACGGGGCTTGTAGCGAGAAAATTCAGACAGTGTAATTTGAGCATACGACATAAATCCACGCTTGGGAGCGGTAGCAAACTTACCACTCACGTGAGCATCAAAACCAGCACCCGCAACATTTACAAAAAAATGCGAATTGGCCATACCGGTATCCAGTCGCCTTACAGCGTGCTTACCTGTAATCAGTTGAAGAGCGCGGCCGGTATGTGTTGGAATATTTAGATGCCGGGCCAATCCGTTTCCCGACCCCATAGGTATAATTCCAAACTGAACCTCTGAACCCGCTACCGCTTCTGCTACATTGTTTATAGTACCATCACCGCCTACAGCAACAACAATATCGGCTTTGCTGCGAACAGACTCCCGAGCTAACTCTTTGGCGTGCTGGGCTGATTGTGTGAAAAAACTCCTAATATTAAAATAGCTTTGATCAACATTTGACAGAATAAAATCTGGTAATGACAGCTTTTTAATACCTCCCGAAATCGGGTTAATAATACAATCTATTCGTGTTTTCAACTCAGCTAATTTGCAGCGAAAGTAGCTCACGCTTGCCGAAATAAAAATATCGATATGGCGGTGAAAAGGTGTGCAAAAAAAATATTTTGTAAGAATGCATTTTTTCACGGCATTTTTTACATGTTTGAACTCATGATTAAACTACTACTACCAATATTATCCTGTTTTATTGTTCAGACTGCCTGGACACAATCAGGAGTGAGCAAGCCGAACAAAATACTTGCCGGCCATACCAACGATATATCGGCATTGGCTACATCCGCCAATGGCGAATTTATTGCCAGTGGTGGCTGGGATAAGGTTATCAGTATATACACCAACGATTCGCTGAATCGCCTGGTTAAGTCAATACCTGATGCTCACCTGGCGCCCTTGTCGGCACTGGCATTCAGCCGTGATGGGAAATTACTTGCCAGCGGATCAGCGGATAATACCATCCGCATTTGGGATTCTGTATTTAATATGGTACGATTGCTAGAAGGGCACACTGGCCGCGTTACTGCGTTGCTTATCGACCCAACACGCAGATTTTTGCTTTCCGGTGCCGAAGATCGTCAAATCATCTTATGGGATATAAAAAGCGGCAAGGTGTTGAAAAAGCTAGATAACGGCAGTATCGTACACGCATTTGCCCTGGGTACAGATGGCAAAACACTTTATGTAGCTGGTAATGAAACGGAGATTAAAGCCTACACCATCGGTGTTTGGACTGTGGGGCGCTACTTAACCGGACATTCAGATGTGGTGAATAGTATTTCGCTCAGTCCTGATGGAAAATTTTTACTGAGTGGTTCTAATGATAAAACTGCCCGAATCTGGGACCTAACAACTGGTAAGGAATCTAAAAAACTAGCTGTTGACTGCTGGAAAGTTCAATCGGTAAGCTATACACGTGATGGAAAATATGCTGCTACCGGTTGCAATGACGGCACAGTACGCATTTGGCAAACGGATGGTGCAAAACTTATTAGCTCCATTACAGCCGAGGGCGAGAATGTTAAAGGGTTAGCATTTGGTAAAAATAACGAAACCATAGCCGTAGGAAACATGCTTCGAGGCAAAACTGATTACGGTGTACGCATTTGGCCGACATTTATTCCAAAGTCTTCAAGCCAGACTGCCGAGCCCAAAGACTCCCTGCGTAACGTAAAGTCTGAAATAGGGAAAGACTCGCTGAACCTGAAGCCCGCAAAAGTAAATACCCCGGCAAAACCTAACATAAATAGCAAGCCTTCAGGCAAATAAATCATTAGGCCAAACGGTTATAAACAAAGCCTTCCACAGCATTTATTCGTTCCCGTCAAAAAAATATTATGCAGTTGGTAAACTGGTTGAAAATAACATACATTCGCACGCTGAAAAACAGACCTGTCATTTCAAAAAAATACTCGTAAAATGAAAATCATTACCCGATTCATCACCCGACTAACTTTAATTACCTTAATTCTGAGCACACAATTGTTTGCTCAATCCGTTGAAGAAGGCGAAAAACTCTTCAATGCCAATTGCGTATCGTGTCACGCAATAAATGAGAAAGTGGTAGGCCCGGCCCTTAAAGACGTGCACAAACGCAGAGATGAAAAGTGGCTTTTAAGCTGGATTAAAAACTCTCAAAAAATGGTTAAATCGGGTGACGCCACAGCTGTTGCCTTGTACAAAGAGTACAATGAGTCAGTAATGACATCATTTGAAAACCTCAGCGATAATCAGATCAAATCGATTGTTGAATATGTTAAAACTGAAAGCGAAAAGCCTGCTGCAACTGCTGCAACTGCTTCTACAACGCCTTCAAGTACTTCAATGGACGATCCCGCTGCTGAAACTACTTCATCCATGAGAGGAAAAATCAACTGGATGCTTGTAATTATCGTAGTGCTGTTATTCCTGGTAATAGGCCTGGTTTTGGAAATACTAAACATGGTAGGCGAGATACGCGGCAAAGAGGTAATTAACTGGTCAGCAATTAATGCTGGTTTGTGTATTGCATTTCTTGTAGTAGGCATGATAGCTGCATTCTGGGAATTATTCGCACACGGAAAATTTTCAGTATATACAGTTGATGCTGCTGCCGAGCACGGTGCCGAATATGATAATATGCTGTGGGTTACATTTGCCATTACCGGTGTAATGTTTGTACTCACCCAGGTTTTACTTTTCTGGTATGCATTCCGCTACAAACAAAGCAATAAGCGCAAAGCATTATTTTTCCCAGACAATCACCGACTGGAATTCGTTTGGACTATCATTCCTGCAATTGTACTAACTGTATTGGTTGTTCGCGGTTTGAAAGTGTGGAACGATATTATGAATGTAGAAAAGACGTCAGCTATGAATGTGGAAGTTTACGGATATCAATTCGGCTGGAATGCCCGCTATACAGGTGCTGATGGTAAACTGGGGGCTCATGATTTCAGAGCTATCGGAGTTGTAAATGCGCTGGGCGTAGATCCTTATAAAGACGAAAAAGCTAAGGATGATATCGTATCAAATGAGCTGTACTTACCTGTAGGTAAGCAGGTAACGTTAAAGTTCCGCGCTAAAGATGTTATTCACTCCGCATTTCTGCCTCATTTCCGAGTTCAAATGAACGTAGTTCCGGGATTGCCCACACAATTTACTTTCACACCTACATTAACTACTGCCGAGATGCGCAACAAAAAGCAAAATCCAAAGTTTGATTACATTTTGTTGTGTAATAAAATTTGTGGAGGCGCGCACTACCGCATGAAGATGAAGGTAGTTGTAGTTTCTCAATCGGAGTACGATAAGTGGTTAGCTACACAAACTAAACTAGTAGATATGAGTACGCCTGCCGCTGCTGAAAACAATGCACAGGCCAATGTAAGCTCTATAAAAAACTTAGCAAGCAAATAATTGTATAAAATTAAACAAAGATTATAATACCAGAATTAATTATGAGCCACGAACATTCATCACATCACGATCACGGCCACGATGCACATCATGGTCACCATCAGGAAAGCTTCATTTCGAAGTACGTGTTTAGCATGGATCACAAAATGATTGCTAAGCAATTCCTGATAACAGGTATCATTATGGGTACGCTGGGTATGGCTATGTCCCTGATTTTCCGCCTTCAACTTGCTTATCCAGACATGACGTTTCCGTTTCTTGAAAGCCTAATCGGACAGTGGGGTAAAGGAGGAAAGTTGGACCCCAACTTCTACCTGGCCCTAATTACCATCCACGGTACAATCATGGTGTTTTTTGTACTTACCGCTGGCTTAAGCGGTACTTTCAGTAACTTACTCATTCCATTGCAGTGCGGTGCCCGAGATATGGCTTCACCGTTTTTAAATATGCTTTCTTACTGGTTCTTCTTCCTGTCTTCAGCCGTGTTAACTGCATCTTTATTTGTTGATGGCGGTCCGGCATCAGCAGGTTGGACAGTATATCCACCTTTATCTGCATTGCCTAAAGCAATTCCTGGTTCTGGCACTGGTATGACCCTGTGGCTTGTATCGATGATATTCTTCATCGTATCCGCTTTATTGGGTGGTATCAATTATATTACAACTGTACTTAATATGCGTACCAAGGGCATGAAAATGACACGCCTTCCTCTTACCATCTGGGCATTTTTAATTACAGCAGTGCTAGGTTTGCTTTCATTCCCGGTTCTTTTTGGTGGTTCATTGTTATTGGTGATGGACCGTAGTTTTGGCACATCGTTCTATTTGAATGATATTCCTGCCGACCTAGCCGGAGGTATTGAGCGTGTGGGGGGCTCACCTATTTTATTCCAACACTTATTCTGGTTCCTTGGTCACCCTGAAGTGTACATTATTTTATTGCCTGCATTGGGTATTACATCTGAAGTTATTGCCACCAATTCGCGCAAGCCTATTTTCGGTTACCGTGCTATGATTGGTTCGATACTGGCCATTGGTTTATTATCCTTTATTGTATGGGGACACCATATGTTTATCACAGGTATGAATCCTTTCCTCGGATCGGTGTTTATGCTTGGTACACTTATCATTGCGGTTCCTTCAGCGGTAAAGACATTCAATTACCTGGCTACTTTGTGGAAAGGAAATTTGCGTTTAACCCCAGCCATGCTCTTCGCTATTGGTTTAGTATCCTTCTTTATCACGGGTGGCTTAACCGGTATTTGGTTAGGTAATGCTGCGTTGGATATTAACCTGCATGATACCTATTTTGTGGTGGCTCACTTCCACTTGGTAATGGGTAGCGCAGCTATATTCGGTATGATGAGCGGAATTTACCACTGGTATCCTAAACTTTTCGGCCGATTGATGAGCAACTCTTTGGGTTATATACATTTCTGGCTTACATTCATTTCAGCATATTGTGTATTCTTCCCTATGCACTTCCTCGGATTAGCCGGTGTACCTCGCAGATATTACGCCAACACTGCATACGATCAGTTTAATGTATTTGTAGATATGAACGAGTTCATTACTATCGCTGCCTTGTTAGGAGGTTTTGCTCAGCTGATTTTCCTATTCAACTTCTTCTACAACATATTTAAAGGAAAGCGTTCTCCTCAAAATCCATGGAAATCGAATACCCTGGAATGGACAGCACCGGTAAAACATTTACATGGCAACTGGCCTGGTGAAATACCTCATGTGTACCGTTGGGCATATGACTATAGCAAACCAGGTGCAGATGACGATTTCATTCCTCAAAATACGCCTGAAGAAGGACAAGTGGATGAAATGCAGGAACCTGATCCTGCGGTTCACCATCCTTCCAAAACAACAGCACCACAGGCAACAAGCCAAGTGGTTATGTTTGCGGCATTGAAAAAACTATTCGGATTCGCCCGTTAAAAAAGGCATGTCTGAAAACGAACAATTATCAGAAAGACGATTCAGGCGCTTTGGTATTTTAACCATCGCTTCGGTCTTCTTCCTGATATTTGTAGGCGGGTTGGTGAGAAGTACAGGTTCAGGAATGGGTTGCCCCGATTGGCCAAAATGTTTTGGTGAATGGGCGCCCCCTACTGATGTAAGTGAGTTGCCTGCCGATTATAAAGAAAGATTCAAAGTTGAAGGTCATGAGATTGCAGACTTTGATGTGTTTAAAACCTGGACGGAATATATTAACCGTTTGATTGGTGTACTGACTGGGTTTTTCATCTTTCTGACTGTGTTCTTTGCCATACCGTATCTGAAAAAAGATAAAACTGTATTCTGGCTTAGCTTTCTGGCATTTGTGCTTGTAGGCTTTCAGGGCTGGATTGGTTCCAAAGTGGTAAGCAGCAATCTTGCACACTGGATGGTGACTATTCATATGTTGGTCGCGCTGGTTATAGTAGGGTTGCTTATTTACACCATCACACGTTCGCAAGTATTCGAGGTGACGGTGCAAAACGGTGACACCACTTTGCATGGAACAATGATTGTGCTGATGATACTTACAACCATTCAGGTTATTAGTGGCACTCAGGTGAGGGAAGCGATTGATACAATTGCCATGAAAAGCGGTGAAACAAACCGCAGCAACTGGGTACAAATGATACTGAACGATGAAATCGGTGAATCAGGTGTTATACGGGATTCGCTGAATTTTCTTTTTCACCGTTCATTTTCATTGCTGTTTCTGGTGTTTACCGTACTGATGGTTCGTAAATTCAGAAAATCATTTGAGCGAAACAGTATTTTATACAAAATGGGACTGGTATCACTCATATTGATTGCAGTTCAGATATTAAGCGGTAAGGTATTAGACACAATGGGATTTCCGCGCTATGTACAAAGCCTGCATTTATTTACAGGTAGCCTCATTGCCGGAAACTACTTGTTTATAACAATAGTACTTTTTAGTAAAACGAGATATATAACATCAAAAAATTGAACCAAGTCGCAACACATAAGTTAACCGCAGAATTTAGCTGGAAACAAAAACTAACTGATTACAATCAGTTGGTAAAAACACGGCTAACACTGCTGGTCGTTTTTTCGGCAGTGGTTACATACTTGACGGCCTCTGGCTTAAGTGATATAAATTGGAAAGAATTATACATGCTGGCTTTGGGTGGTTTTTTTGTTGTAGCCGCATCAAATGGCATTAACCAGATAATTGAACGTGAATACGACATACTCATGATTCGCACAGCCAACAGACCTGTGGCTACACAACGTATGTCGGTAACAGAAGCGGCAGTTGCATCTATAGTTTTTGGAATACTTGGTGTGTGCATCATTGCTTACTATTTAAACCCTTTGTGCGGATGGTTATCATTTGCATCTCTTTTAGCATATGCGTTTGTGTATACACCACTTAAACGAGTTTCACCTATTTCCGTTTTTGTAGGGGCATTCCCCGGTGCTTTACCTCCCCTGCTTGGTTGGGTCGCTTTTACCGGAAGTATTACGATGGAGGCAATTATTTTCTTTGGTATTCAGTTCTTCTGGCAATTCCCTCATTTTTGGTCAATAGCCTGGATACTTGATGACGATTATAAGCGTGCCGGCTTTAAAATGCTGCCAGTTTACGGACGCAACAAAAAAAGTGCGTTACAGGTTCTTTTATTTACACTAGTACTTATTCCCTTAGGCATTTTGCCATGGATGGAACAGGTTACCGGTATAGTTTCTGCTTTGGTAGCAATTGCTGCAGCCCTTCTTCTTACCTACTATGCAATTCGATTGTATAAAACCTGTGAAAACAGCGATGCGAAAAAACTAATGTTCGCTTCATTTATTTATCTACCCGTTGTACAACTTGCTTATTTATTCGACAAATTATGATGAGTCAAACATTGAACACCCGGAGTACAGAAGAGATGAACCGCGAACAAGTGTTTCATCCCAAGAAGTTTTTATTGTGGCTACTGATTGTGGCCAGTGTTATGCTTTTTGCAGCATTTACCAGTGCCTACATAGTAAAACGAGGCGATGGTAACTGGCGCATTTTTGATTTGCCTGCCATGTTTGCATACAATACCATAGTGGCAATTATAGGTTCACTGTTTATGCAACTGGCCTACAGGGCTGCTAAACGAGATGAATTAAGTAAACTGAAAACACAGTTGTTTTTGGCATTAGTAGTAGGTATCGTATTCATGGTTTGTCAGTATGCAGGCTGGAAACAGCTGGTAGCCGACAATGTATACCTGGCAGGAAGTGCGTCAGAAAGTTTTGTGTACGTAATTTCAGCAGTGCACTTTATACATATGATAATCGCTGTAGGATTTGTTTCAGTAGTTATCTTTAAGGCATATCGTTTTCAAGTGCATAAAAAGAATATGTTAAGCATACATTTGTGTACCACATTCTACCACTTTGTGGGACTGATGTGGATATACCTTTATTTCTTCTTCTTATTAAACAGATAAACCAATTACTCAACCGAAAATATGTCAAACTCAGCTACACTATCATCAAGTAAAAAGAACATCTGGGGCGGTGGCTCCTCTCCTTTCAGCGTTAGCTACGGCAAACTCATGATGTGGATTTTTCTACTATCGGATGCATTTACCTTCAGTTCATTGCTAACCGCGTATGGTTTTATCCGCTACAGCTTCCCGTCATCACCAGCCAATGAAATTGTTAAACCCATGCAGCACGTTTCGGATAACTTTGTTGAAGAAATGCACACTGCCGGTTTATTCTCTACCGAACATTGGCCATTGCCAGAATTGGTTTTTAACCACTTCCCTTTTCTTCATGGATTACACCTGCCTTTGTTTTTCGTAAGTTTAATGACATTCGTACTCATTTTTAGCTCAGTAACTATGGTACTTGCTGTAGAAGCCGGACACCGTATGGCTAAAAAAGAAGTTGCCTTTTACATGGTACTTACTATCCTGGGCGGGGCTGCCTTTTTAGGTTGCCAGGCGTGGGAATGGACACAGTTTATTACAGAAGGTGCTTCGCTTCATGGCAATCCTTTCGGACCTACCGCATTTGCTGCACTTTTCTTCATTGTTACCGGATTTCACGGTTTTCACGTACTTTCAGGTGTAGTACTAAATATTATTATTTACCTGAATGTACTGAATGATACCTACGAAAAACGAGGTCACTATGAAATGGTTGAAAAGGTAGGGCTGTACTGGCACTTCGTTGATCTGGTATGGGTATTCGTATTTACATTCTTCTACCTCATTTGATTTTTACTTAACACCTATCAAGAAATATATAATTATGGAACATACAGAACATTTAGAACACACCGAAACCCCAGCAAATATGAAGCAGCAAATCTGGAGAACATTCTGGATTCTGTTCGTACTTACAGTAGTTGACATAGGCTTATACTTCATGCTTCTTAGTACCCACTCAATGATGAAAAATGTATTATTTATACTGCTGGGTATTGTTAAAGCTTTCTATATTGTTTCAATTTTCATGCATATGAAATTTGAACGCAAATGGTTGGTTAATTTTATAATCTATCCTATGCTGTTTGTTGCTTTTCTTGTTCTACTCATGTTAATAGAAGGAGATTTTACCGGAGCATCCAGATAATTAAACATGTTTAACAGAAAAACGTTCGTATTGGCATTGGGACTTATCATAGTCCCTTTGCTCGTTTTATGGGTCCTTAGTCTGGGCAAACAAAATTTTAATACGCTGCCCTACATTGGTGAGCGTATACCGCCCGATGGTGTTACTGTACAGGATACCATTTATTATCAGGTGCCGGCATTTAGTTTTACCGACCAGCAGGGAAAGCCATTTAGTGAGAAAGATTTTGATAACTATATCTACGTAGCCAATTTCTTTTTTGCATCATGTAAAGATGTATGCCCGGCAATGAATGGTAAAGTAGCTACAGTATATGAAAAAATGAAAGAATTCAGTGAAGTAAAATTTTTATCTGTTACTGTTGACCCAGATAATGACAGCGTACCTGTATTGGCAAACTATGCAGCGCGGTTCAAAGCAGATCCCGCAATATGGAAATTTGGTGTAGCACCCTACGAATCGGTTTATAATGCAGGTCAGGGATTTTTATTGCCCGTATCAAAAGAAGACAAAACAATTGACCACAGTCAGCAGTTAATTTTAGTAGATAAAGACCGACACATACGTGGTATGTATGATGGACTTGATGATACAGAGATTAAACGTTTAAAAGAGGATATAAAAGTTTTATTGTATGAATACAGCCAAAAAAGAAGCAAACGCAACGGATAAAATATATTTTAAACTTGTGATGACACTATCTGTGGTAGTGTTTATTGCGGTAATTGTATTAAACCGCAAAATGCTGCCGAGGCCTGATGTTATTCCTGATTTTGTGACGTTTCTGCCTAAACTGAATGCAATAATCAATGCAACATGTTCGGTACTCTTACTTGTGTCATTAGCTGCAATCAAACGTAAAAATATACCGCTGCACAAAAAGCTTAATATCACAACGTTTGTGCTATCCAGCATATTTCTTGTTTCATACGTATTGTTTCACTTTTTTGCTGATGAAACACAATTCCCATTGGATAACCCTACGAGACCACTGTATCTGGCTATCCTCATATCGCATATAATCTTGGCAGCGGTTGTATTACCGCTTGTACTGCTCTCATTTTATTACGGTATTCAGATGCGAGTGCAAGAACACCGCAAACTGGTGCGATGGACTTTTCCTATCTGGCTGTATGTTACGGTTACCGGTGTAATTGTTTATCTGATGATATCACCCTATTACACATTCTAAAAATGAGAAAATATCTTGTATTGCTAATCTTACTGTTGCTTGTTGTTGGTGTTTCGGCACAGTGTCCGATGTGTAAAACAGCCGTGGAAAGTGCCCGCGAAAATGGCTCAAATGCAGCCAACGGATTAAATAACGGAATTCTGTACTTATTGGCATTGCCCTACAGCATTGCTGCCGTTTTTGGAACCATGTGGTTTATAAACAAAAGGAAAAAAGCGCAGCATAATTAGTATGGATACTCGATACAGGCACGGTAAATCAAATGCACTACTGCATATGAAATGCCCAAGATGTCAGTCGGGTAATATGTTTGCTACAACTACATTCAGCAAACAATTCATGCACATGAAATCTCACTGTGAGGTATGTAACCTCAATTACGAGATAGAACCTGGATTTTACTGGGGAGCTATGTACGTCAGTTATGCCATAACTGTGGCAATCATGCTTATTGTGGGTGCAGCAGTTTATTTTATTGGTCGTAATCCTGATAGTTGGGTATACCTGTCATGTATTATTGCCTCATTCATTATAGCATCGCCCTTTACTTACCGTTACGCCCGTGTCATTATGCTCTATTATTTCTCTCCAGTACGCTTTGATGAAAAACTGGCCAATAAATCCTGAATTCGACTTATTTTGACCCTGTGAATAGGTTCACTGCACATGGTCTTCTGCTCTCTTTTTTACTGTACACGCATGCTGTTCAGGCTCAATTTTCCATTTCCGTTACTGATGCATACACACTTCATGCCATAGCAAATGCCGAAGTATTGGCCGAATGGAATACAAATGAAAACCGTCAAACCCGTTTTGTATTTATAACTGATGAATTGGGAATTGCCCGTATTGATGATGAAACGATTAAACAGAATGCAACCTTTCGCATTTCAGCACAGGGATATGTTGCTATTAAGCTGAACGCGGTTCAGCTGATGGAAAGAAATTATAAAGTGCTGCTGGAAGCGGGTCAATTAACTATCGATGAAATTACCATCAGCGCAAGTAAGTTCAGAGAGCCCTCGACTGATGTGGCTAAATCGATTTCGGTTGTACCTAAACGTGAAATTGAACGATTGAACCCATTAAACTCTGCCGACCTGCTCGAAAAAACAGGTCAGGTTTTTGTTCAACGCAGTCAGCTGGGCGGTGGCAGTCCGGTTCTCCGTGGTTTTGAAGCCAACAGGGTATTGCTAGTTGTGGATGGCATACGGCTAAATAACGCCATATACCGAAGCGGACATTTACATAATGTTTTACGTGTACATCCTATGCTTACGGAACGGGTTGAGGTCGTATTCGGTGCCGGATCTGTAATGTACGGAAGTGATGCATTGGGTGGTGTTGTTTATCTGTCAACCATTCAGCCCGCGTTTAGCAGCGGAAAAAAAACAGAACATCATGCAGCTATGTCCTCCGGGTATCAGTCGGCTGCACAAGCATGGCAATATCACCTGCAGTATTCGGTTTCCGGTAAAAAAATAGCATCACTTACGGCAGTTACCTTCTCAGAATTTAGTGATCTAAGGCAGGGGGCAGTAAGAAGTAGTAAGTGGGGTAATCTGGGATTACGTGATTCATTTCAGACACGCATAAATGCAAACGATATAATCAGTGCGAACGACAACAACGCGATACAAAAACAGAGTGGTTATAGGCAGGTCGACATCTTACAAAAAATCCGCTACGCTGTTAATGAGCATTGGGAACTGGGACTAAACTTGCAGTATTCTAATACAAACGAAGTACCCCGATATGACCGACTTTCAGAAACCGATACAAAAACCGGCAGACTTCGATTTGCTGAATGGTACTATGGGCCTGAACTGCGGACATTAGTTGCATTACAACTTACTGGTCGCAAAAGAACATTATTCTACAACGAATGGCGAACAACCCTTTCGTACCAGCGTATTCACGAAAGCAGACATAATCGCACCTACAATTCACCGTTACTGACCAATCGCTATGAAAAAGTGGACGTAATAGCCCTAAATAGCGATGCTCAAGTGCAGGTTGGTAAAAATGAACTGCGCTACGGCCTGGAGTATCAGTACAACTATGTTTCGTCAGATGCTAACCGTGAAAATATAAACACCGGTGAAGTTACTTCGCAAAGTACACGCTACCCTGATGGAGGAAGCCACATGAACACCTATGCGTTTTATATAACGGCTAACCGTGAACTAAATCGCAAGTGGATTTTAAATTCAGGATTACGATTAAGTGCTGTTCATCTTTATGCACGTTTTGGCGACAATACCTTTTTTCCGTTTCTGGCATTAACACCTGAACTTAACCAATTCAATACACAAGCTACATATAATGCTGGAGTAGTATATAAACCTGTTAACTCATTACGTATGTATATTAACTATGCAACAGGTTTCAGGGCACCGAATGTTGATGATGCTGGGAAAATTTTTGAGTCGGCCGGAAATAGACAAGTCATTATACCAAATCCAAATCTAAAAAGTGAATATTCACATCAGGCTGAAGTTGGCTTTACACTTAAACCTAAACGTTATATATACTGGCAATTCAGTACGTGGTATACCTGGCTGACTAATGCAATAAGTATACAGCCTGCATCGCTTAATGGCAGCGATTCTATCGTATTTCAAAATCAAAACACACGCGTGGTGATGCAGCAAAATGTACAGTCGGCCTACTTGTACGGTTATTCATCTACATTGAGATTACTGCTTCATAAAAATGCATTCATTTATAATACCCTAAATTATACATACGGCCGCATTAAGACAGATACTAGTCCCTATCCTCTCGATCATATACCTCCAATATATGGACGTACCGGATTTATATTCTCAGTACGCTCGTTTACGGTTGATTGCTACAGCCTGCATCAGGGTGTAAAGAATCTGGATGATTATAACCTGTTTGGCGAAGACAACCTCATTTACGCTACCAAAGCAGGAATGCCTGCATGGTACACATTGAATATAGCGACAACTATAAAACTCACAAACCAAAGAATCAAAACCACATTTGTAGCAGGGATAGAAAATATAACTGATAACTACTACCGGACGTTTGCCTCGGGAATAAGCGGTGCGGGAAGGAATGTGTTTATTACACTAAGGCTGTATTACTAAAACCAGTGCCCTAAATTGAGAAAGAAATTTAAACTTTGATTTACATTTGATCGGCTAACATTAAATTGAATAGGGCCTAAGGGACTTCGGTATTCGTAGCTTATGCCTCCTGCATACATAAGGTTTAGCTTATCCATATCTATAAATGTATCAGAAGTCTGCATCACATCGCAGAGCATGCTAATGTAGCTATTTGGAAAAATGCGCAGACTGGGGCGGGTACGGAAATGTAAAATATTATTGGTCATCAACTGTCCAAAATCAAGACCTGCAAATGGGATATAATTACGAAATCGCATATCAAGCATTCCCCCGACTGTGAACATATACTGATTGATTCCACGTTGCAACTGATTTGTGTTTATACCTGCATTTATGTAATTGCTCCACTGCCAGCGGTAGGCCAGCTTTATGTGCTTTTCTGTTCTGAATAATATATTTACCCAGGTCTGGTTCAGTATAAATTTTGAATTAGCAACATAAATATCAAAAAGTGTCTTGCTTCCTCGTAATGGAATATACATATCGTCTCGCGTATCTGAACGATAGGACAGATGAATATTGTGAGCAACATTGGTACTCGTCAACTCCTTAATTTTGTCTAATTCAATAAACGCATCCGTTCGGTTTGATAAACTTTCAAATCCGAAACCTGCACCTATTGAACGTTTATTGCTGATATGAAACCGACTGCGCAAATACAGTGAGCTGAATACATTATAAGATGTAGTTATTCGCTTACCGTTTTGAAAAAGGCCTTGTTCTATATTATTGACTGAAGCATCAAAACTGAATGATGGCTTAAAACGCGACTGGTAAATATAGCTAACATCAAGTCTGGGCATAGAAGACAGGCGTATATCGGCCTTTAGCACCCCACCCTTGAAAATAGCACGCCTAATTTGTAACCCTAGTAACAAACTTGCCTCATGGTATGAATTGTAATTGATACCAAAATCGAACTCCCCTCGTGTATTCTCTTTTACCTTTACGTGCAATGTTCCTTCATTTTCGTTGGGTTGATACCTATATTGAAGTTCATGAAATAGATTGGTGTTGTATAAATCATCGATGAGTTGCTGAATTTCAGCCGAAGTCAGTCTTTCGCCTTCATACTTTTGTACAATTGACTGCGTCTGAATCTGGTTAATATGAAGAGTACCTTCAAATTGAATATGCGATACTGGGTATTTTCTATTAAGTCCGTTATTATCCGTCACAATTTGCTTAGCAGGTTTTTCTCCATAAATTTTTTCATACAACTGTTTAAGTTCATTATACTGTGCTCGTGCTGCAGCCTCTCCCAGCTTTACTATCGAATCGGCCTTGTCGAAATCGAGTGGTGAAATGCCATCAAGTTTTGGTTTAATATTAATGGATAAAAGTGACTTTTCATTTTCAAAATTTTGATACCCATGCAAAAACATGGATTCCATCATAATATTCAAAAATGAACTCAGTTCATCTCGGGTTGATTTAGTGCCGACATCTACACCTATTATATAATCCGCGCCCATCTCTTTGGCTTCAATGATTGGATAGTTCTGGGTAAGTCCGCCATCAACCAAAATTTTACCATCTAATTCAACACTGGTTAATAATGACGGGATTGCCATACTGGCACGTATAGCATCGGGCAACGAACCTTTATTGAGAAGTACTTTTTTACCTGTTTGGATATCGGTACCTATACAACTGAATGCAACTGGCAGCTTATTAAAATCCGATATACCTGAAACAGGCAAACACAGATTGGTAAGTAAATTATGCATTTTGGTACCTTTCACAAAACCGCTATACGATACTATTTTCTTGCCTTCAAAATCGAGTCGTACTATATAGCGATCGTAACGTTCACGAGCTATACTGTTCAGATTCTCACGTTTTACTTTGTCGTAAAAAAGATCATTCCAGTCAACTGTTTCAATTATTCGCCTTAAGGTATCGCTTTTGTAACCTATAGCATACATACCTCCTACTACGCTACCCATACTGGTGCCTGTAATAATCACAGGTTTAAATCCAATTTCTTCCAACACCTGCAATACTCCTACGTGCGCAAATCCCCTTGCACCGCCTCCACTGAAAACAAATGCTACACGTGGTTGCTGTGCAAAAGCAACCTGCATCATACAAAATGATAAAAGGAATTGAACAATTCGTTTCACATTAGCAATATACTGCGTGAAACAGATACGACCTACTCCATGTACATTTTTTTAGCACGTTCAAGTGCTGAAGATAAGCCCCCGGCATTATTACCCCCGGCAGTTGCATAAAATGGCTGCCCGCCTCCGCCACCTTGTATGTCCTTAGCCAGATCTTTGACAATAGCGCCCGCATTCAGTTTCTTATCGGAAACCAGATTATCGGAAATAATAACACTAAGCATGGGTTTACCGTTCAAAATGCAACCAAGCACACAAAAAAGGTTCTCTGTTTCGTGGCGAAGTTGAAAGGATAAATTCTTCATCTGATCGGCATTAGGCACATCCACTTCACTTATCAGCACATTCATTCCTTTTACAGCTTTAATGAATGGTTTTAGTTGTTGCTTTACCAAGCCTGTTTTTTCGTTTTCAAACACCTCAAGTTTCTTCTGCAACTCAGCTTTCTCCTGTACCAGTGTTTCTACTGATTTAATCACATCTTTCGCCTTGAGCAGGTCTTTCATCTCATTCAAAGTTGTCCATTGCTGATGCACCATTTCTTCTACCGCTTCAGCCGTAATGGCTTCAATGCGCCTCACACCGGCCGCTACAGCTGCTTCGCTGATTATTTTAAAATAACCGATTTGACCCGTTGCTTTAACGTGTGTGCCTCCGCACAATTCGCGTGAGTAGCTTTCGTCAAATGTAATTACACGAACTTGTTCACCATATTTTTCACCAAACAACATCATGGCACCCATCGTTTGTGCTTCAGCAATGGGGACATTTCTGCGCTCGTCCAGCACAATATTTTGTCTTATTTTTTCATTCACCTTTTTTTCTACTGCATGTATCTCTTCAGGTGTCATAGCTGCAAAATGAGAAAAGTCAAAGCGCAGGTATTCATTATTGACCAATGACCCTTTTTGCTGCACGTGCGTACCTAGTACATTCCGTAAGGCAGCATGCAACAGATGCGTAGCACTGTGATTATTTTCTGTCAGCCTGCGCTTATGCTCATCAACCGTTGCTGTAAATACGGCCTGTGTATTTTCTGGGAGCCTTTCAGTGAAATGTATTATCAGATTGTTCTCTTTTTTGGTATCAGTAATTTGAATCTTTTCATTGGCGTTACTTATATACCCTGTATCACCAACCTGTCCGCCACCTTCCGGATAAAATGGCGTTTGGTTAAACACAAGCTGATAGCTTTCCTTTCCCTTAGCTTTCACTTTTCGGTACTTGATTATTTTGACCACGGCTTCTACCAGCTCATAACCTAAAAAGTGAGTAGGGTGTTCTTCGCCTATCAGCACCCAGTCATCTGTTGTCAGTTCAGTAGCCTTACGGCTGCGTTCTTTCTGTTTTTGCAACTCCTGCTCAAAGCCGGCTTCATCTATGCTCATTCCTTTTTCTGATGCAATAAGCTTGGTCAAGTCGAGCGGAAAGCCAAATGTATCATACAATTCAAATACAGTTTTACCGTCCAGGTGTGTAATGGATTCAAGTTTTTTAATTCCGTTATCGAGGGTTTTTAAAAAGCTTTGCTCCTCCTCGCGTATCACCTTGCCTACAAATTCTCGCTGGACATACAACTCAGGAAATACCTGTTTAAAGTTATCAGCTATTAGAGGTACTAGTGTGCATAGGAATGGCTCTTTCAAATTCAGAAACTGATATTGGTAGCGAACTGCCCTGCGTAAAATTCTGCGAATGACGTAACCCGCACCGTTGTTGGACGGCAACTGCCCATCTGCAATGGTAAAGCTGATGGCCCGGATGTGGTCGGCCAATACACGCATGGCAATATCGTGCTTACTGTCGCTATAGCTGTATTTTATTCCCGAAGCCTGTTCAATAAACCGAATGGTAGGTACAAAAACATCTGTATCATAGTTTGACGATTTACCTTCGATAGCTCTAACCAATCGCTCAAAGCCCATACCGGTATCGACATGCTGTGCTGGAAGTTTCTCCAATGAACCATCTGCCTTGCGGTTAAATTCCATGAATACGTTATTCCATATTTCAATAACCTGCGGATGATCATTATTAACGAGTGTTTTTCCATCCGTATTTTTTCTTTCATCATCAGATCTTAAATCGATATGAATCTCGCTGCACGGACCACATGGACCGGTATCGCCCATTTCCCAGAAGTTGTCCTTTTTGTTTCCATTAAGTATCCGCTCGCGGTCAATGTATTTCGCCCAAGTATCAAATGATTCCTGATCAAATGCCAGTGCTTCTTTTTCGTCACCTTCAAAAACTGTTACATACAGCCTATCTTTGGGTAATTTGTACACTTCGGTTAGCAGCTCCCACGCCCATTCAATAGCTTCTTTTTTAAAATAATCGCCAAAACTCCAGTTGCCCAGCATTTCGAACATAGTATGGTGATAAGTATCAACTCCTACTTCCTCCAGATCGTTGTGCTTACCGCTAACGCGAAGGCACTTTTGTGTGTCAGCCACACGCTTGTATACTGGTGTTTCGTTACCTAAAAACCAATCCTTGAATTGATTCATGCCCGCATTGGTAAACATGAGTGTCGGGTCATTTTTTACAACGATAGGTGCACTCGGTACTATAGTGTGACCTTTTGAGGCAAAAAAATCGAGAAAGGTTTTACGGATTTCTGCGCTTGTCATTTGCTTGATTATGATATACTTAGAGTTAAATGGCTTGTATGCATCTGCGAATTTACTACCTTTGCACGCTTGTAGGTGGTTAATATTTAGCCCTGTATAAAACAGCTGCTAAAGCACAGACAAGAGCACAACCGGATGGCAAAAATAAAATACTTTTATAATCCACATAGCCTTGGCTTCGAAAAGGTACGAACCAGCGTACGTGCTATTGTGCTTCGTATATTCGGATTTTTGTCTGCAAGTATCGTTTCAGGCGCACTGCTGCTGCTGGTAGCGTATAATTACATTGATTCGCCAAAAGAAAAAATACTCAGGCGTGAATTGGAACAATACAAGCTGCAAACCCGGCTTTTGAATAAAAAAATAGATCAGATTGGTCAGGTTGTAAATGAATTGCAGAATCGGGATGCCTCTATTTACCGTGCTGTGTTTGAAGCTGAACCTCCATCGGCTGCAATGACCAGGAGTAATTACGGTGGTATTGAAAAATACAATGAACTCATGTCGATGGATAATGGAGATGCTTTGATTGAACTTCATGAACGCATGGACAACCTGAGTTCAAAGGTGTATATGCAATCAAAATCATATGATGAACTGAGTAAACTAGCCACCCGAAAAACTGAATTTTTAGCCTCCATTCCGGCTATTCAGCCAATCTCAAACAAAGACCTGAAACAAATGGCTTCCGGCTTCGGATACCGAATACATCCGATTTATAAAACCTACAAAATGCACACCGGTATCGACTTTACAGCACCCACGGGTACGCCTATATATGCTACTGGAAATGGTCGTGTTGAGCTGGCCGAACTCGGTCACCGCGGCTACGGTAATCATGTAATTGTAAACCACGGTTTTGGGTATCAAACCCTGTACGGCCATTTGCACAAAATAAAAGTTAGACCCGGACAGATGCTGAAGCGTGGTGAGCTAATTGGTTTGGTTGGAAATACAGGCACATCAGCCGCACCACACCTGCACTATGAAGTCATGAAAAACGGCAGTAAAATCAATCCCATCAATTATTTCTTCAACGACCTAAGCGAAGAGGAATATGCCGCCCTGCGTGAACTAGCCGAGAAACCTGCACAATCGTTTGACTAATGGAAAACGGTTCTGAAAAACTTTATTACACCATAGGCGAAGTGGCTGAAATGATTGGTGAAGCCCCATCATTACTGCGTTATTGGGAAAAGGAGTTCCCCCAGCTGAAACCTACGAAGAACAGTAAAGGCATTCGCAAATACTCCCGCAAAGAAGTTTCCGAAATCAAATTCATACATCATTTGTTAAAAGATAAGCGAATGACTATTGATGGAGCACAAAAATACTTGCAAGACCAAAAGCGCATACACAACAAATCTGAGATGATAGAAAAGCTAACCACCATCAAATTGTTTCTTCAAAAATTACGCAATGCACTAAACGTATACTAAAAATAATCAATACTTATGACTGACGAAATTGTAAAATCATCGAACATCACATTTACAGTAAATCTGGACAAGGAAAATCTGCCGGTAAATATACAGTGGCAAGCCGATGATGCCGACTTTGAAGGCAAGCAGGAAGCGAAAGCCGTTATACTATCAATATGGGATGGACTGCAGCAAAATGCCTTACGTATCGACCTTTGGACCAAAGACATGAATGTGGAAGAAATGAATCACTTGTTGTTTCAAACATTTGCAACACTTGCCGATACATTTGAACGCGCAACCGACAACAAAGAAGTGGCTGAAGAAATTCGTGATTTCGTGCACGTACTTGGACACAAACTAAATGTGTTCGGACCCGATCATAAACATTAATAAATTATTGCCAAGCCTTCATGCATGAATGAAATTTATTTTTTCTATTCGTGTAATGCATTACGTTCTTGACCCTAAACCTCGCATGCCACTAAAAAAACTGCTCACTGCTGTATTCTCATTGCTGGTACTAATGGCCAACTCTCAGGAGCGTCCACGTCCATCTCAAAGACCTGACGGTGCTGCTTTTCAGGGAAACCTGCCATCGGTTTGCCGCATCTATGGGAAAGTGTTGGATGCCAATTCGCGCGAGCCGGTAGCATTCGCAACCATAACATTACTTACGATGCGCGATAGTCTGGTTACCGGAACGCTGGTAAAAAACAACGGAGACTTTTCGCTGGATAAACTAAAACCGGGCCGATATAAACTGAAAATTCAGTTCATCGGTTATAAAACCCATACCCAACCTGTGCTAGCTGTGCTCAATAATCCTGAAATGGACCTGGGAAATATACGCCTGCAGAGCGAGAGCAAAGAGTTAAAGGAAGTGACCGTGCAAGGACAGAAGCAAACAGTGGTGATGAGTATTGATAAACGTACCTACAATGTAGAAAAAGATATTTCAACACGTGGCGGAAGCGGACTGGATGTGATGAAAAACCTGCCTGGAGTAACGGTAGATGGAGAAGGCAACGTACAACTCAGAAACGGCTCACCTACAGTATTTATAGACGGAAGACCATCGGTTATGACGCTGGAGCAAATACCTGCAGACGAGATTGACCGCGTAGAAATCATCACAAATCCTTCAGCCAAATACGATGCATCCACAACATCGGGAATAATAAATGTTATACTAAAAAAGAACACAAAACCCGGATACAACGGAATGGTAACGGGAGGCATAGGTACTAACGACCGGTATAATGGTATGATTAACCTGAATGTAAAAGAACACCCCTTTAACTTTTTCATTTCATACAACATAAATACTCGTGGAAATGTAAACCTAGGTTATACCGATAGAACCAACCTGGCAAACAATGAAATTACCGGCTATTTCAGACAAGACAATTCACTCACCAATCTGCACATTATGCAATTCGGGCGCATAGGTTTTGATTATAACTTGAGCAACCGAAATATACTTACGGTTTCACAAGCCTTCAATACGCATCAGATGATTATTGATGACAAGCAGGATTTCCGATTTATGGATGCAGGCAAAGCCACACAAAGCAGAGGGGAACGCACGGCCGAGCAATGGAGCTTCAGCCCCGGTTATACTTCACAAATCATGTTTAAACATACTTTCCCTAAACAAGGTAAGGAAATAACAACCGATTTAACCTACAATACATCGACACGTGATTTCGGTTCTGACTTTACTACAACTAATGTCAATGCATCGGGCAATTTACTGCCGCGTAATCCTGAAAAACAATACAACCGCGGAACTACAGTAAGCGATGGTGCTACCTTTCAATTAGACTTTACCAATCCGATTACTGATTCATCAAAACTGGAGGCCGGACTGCGAAGCAATTACAGACTCAATCAGTCATTGCTGGTTGTAGATATGGAAAACGGGCTCAATGCAGACAGGTTGAGGGACACAGGATTGTCCAATAACTTCGATATACGTGATATAATCAATGCGGCTTACATCAATTACGCCAATTACATCAAACCACTGGGCATAGGGTATCAGGCAGGATTCAGATTTGAGCAAACATACTTCGTAGGTAAAGTGCTGGATAAGAATCAGACCTTTGAGTACATCTACCCGATGGGTACTAAGAATTTAAAGAATGCGATCTTCCCAAGTATTTATCTGAATAAACGCTGGAGTTCTAATAAAGAAGCACAGCTTAATTTCTCCCGCAAAATTAACAGGCCGGGATGGATGCAAATAATGCCGTTTATCATGTTTGCCGACAGGCAAAGTTACCGAATCGGCAATCCCAATCTGGCTCCAGAATTTATTAATACGGCCGAAGCCAATTATAACCACATTTTCAACTGGGGAAATTTGTTATCATCGGCATATATCAAGGTAACTGAAAATGCCATAACCAATTATGTATATACCTACGTAGATAAAATACGAGAAGACTCATCCATTCTCGTTAGCACATTTATAAATGGCAACAGCGCCTACAACTACGGTTGGGAAAATACTCTTCGCTTCACAACGCTAAATAAAAAAATGGATTGGACACTTAACGGACACATTTTTTATACCGATATAAGTGCTAACAGTCAGAATTCAGGAATGCTGCAAAACAGCGGTATAAGCTGGAATGTGAAGGCAATTGTCAATTACAAAATTTTCTGGGGCTTGAACTTACAGCTTAATGGCAATTATGAGGCTCCCCGTATCATACCACAGGGTACTACCCGCGAAGTATACCACATGGATATATCACTGGCAAAAGATATAACTAGGAAAATGAGTTTCAATTTTACGGTAAGTGATGCGTTTAATACCAAAATCTGGGGAGCTGTATACAATACACCTAATTTCACTCAGGATTTTACGCGCAGGTGGGAATCTCGCTTTGCCCGCATTACCTTTTCATGGCGATTTGGAGAAACAGACCAGTCATTGTTTCGCAGAAAAGGCCAAAACCAGCGCAGACAAGATGGCGGTGGCGATCAAATGGAGTTCTGATATTGCCACTTGCCATTCCGATTTTTTATTTGTAGCTATGTATAACGAACCAATCAGCACATGGAACGCATACAGCCACAGCACCTGGTCGATTTAGTACATCGGTTAAAAAACGATGGCTACGACCTCATATACATCAAAAGCGAACTGCGCAGACTGGGTGCAACAGATGATACCATTAAAAAAATGGTAGAGGAAAATTTAACACACGGCAGCAGCAAGCGAATGCACAAAGGATTAACATGCATAGGTATAGGTGCGCTACTGCTTAATAGCAGTTTCTTGCTTACCATTACCTCGGGCTATACCCATTTATCAACCGACATTGTACTTTACGGATTAACATCTTTGGGTATTAGTGTTGTTATTGCAGGAATGTATCTGATATTTAACTAACCCCTCTTTCGCCCAGGAAAGGGTATTTATGCAGCAGTGTTTCTGTACTGCGCTGTTTGTTCTCTGCAAAAAGCTTATTCTCTTGCTCATTGTTGCCTATTGTGCGGTGTTCCTGCATCAGCAACCAGGCATGTATATCTGCTACTGCCTGCTTAGTTTGTAACGTGCAAGCCGTTTCCACAAAACGTTCAAATGCATAATTAATGGCTTGTTGATTGGGGTGAACCAAATCTTCTTTATAGAAACGGTAATCACGCAATTCGTCTGTCACAATCTCGTATGCAGGAAAATAGTGTATGTGGTCAAATTGCCTGCATAACTCATGTACTGAAAGATGTAAAACCGATTTGCTAATATTATTTTCATGAAGTCCATCGCGTATATAGCGTACCGGACTAACGGTAAAAAATACCTGCTTATTCAACTTTTTTAAGGCCTGCAAAACAGGTTGCCATGCCTTTGTTATTTCTGCAACAGTCAGTAATCTTTTACTAAATAGCTGTGCGGGTAATTTGTGGCAATTGGCCACAGTATAGCCAGTGGCAGAAAAATTGTATACCCAAGCCGAACCAAATGTAATGAGTATCGTTTCGGAGCGTTGAAATGCTAATGCCCCTGCATGCAAGGAGTCATTCATACGCTGCAGCAGTTCTTCTTTCAGCTGTGAAGCGAAGCGGCCATGGTGCTGAAGCGAATAATAGCGTTCCTGATAGTGCAGAATATCTGAATCAACGTAAGGCGTAGCTTCTGCATAGCGCGATAACAGAGCAGCCAGTGTAAGCGGATTGAAAACAACACCGTGCGGGTTTATGGTTACATCAAAAAGGTGTTTCTTTAGCAACTGTCCTATTTCATCAGCAAAACAGGAACCCAGCATAAGTTGACTGTTATGTATCGAAATTTGGAACGTGCTGTTAAAAGTAAAATCCAGTTTAAACCGCATGCCACGAAAGTAGTTTCACTCGGATTAATAACAAAACCTGCTGAAATATTGAGTGCAGGAACTAAATTCACATATGTTCACAACTTTACATTCGTACTCGATTATGCAGTGTGTAATTTGGTTTAAAATCATAGCAATACAATGGCAAAGAAAGCACCCGCAGAGAGGAAAATATTTGTATTAGACACTTCAGTAATCTTATACGACCACAACGCAATAAAAAATTTTCAGGAACATGATGTAGCTATTCCCATCACAGTACTTGAAGAACTTGATAATTTTAAAAAGGGGAATGATACTATCAATTATGAAGCACGCGAATTTATTCGTTTTCTGGATAAACTTTCTGGCGAGTACACCTTAAACGACTGGATTCCTATTAATGGAAGAGGGCGTGGCAAATTCAAGGTGATTATGCACGAACGTGCCTCAGTTGATGCAGAGAAAATATTTGGCGAACGCAAAGCAGACCACCGAATACTGAACGCTGCAATGGCTATGCGTGAAGAAAATCAGGGGCGAAAAGTGATTATGGTTACCAAAGATGTAAACCTGAGGCTGAAAGCCAAATCACTTGACCTGATTGCCGAAGACTACGAAACCGGTAAAATCAAAAACCTGGATGCACTGCACACCGGAAAAAGTGTAATAGAAAATGTAAAACAAACCGTCATTGACCGTATTTACAGCGAAGGTTTTGTTTCCTACGACTTATTGTTCAATGAGAAGCCTCATTCCAATCACTATTTTCTATTGAAAAACAATAAAGCATCGGTACTATGCTATTACAACCCATTAAACGAAAGTATCGAACGCATCGATAAAAGAACCGCTCATGGTATAAAGCCTCGCAATGCCGAGCAAACATTTGCCATGCATGCTGTGCTTAACCCGAATGTACAACTGGTAACTATACAAGGTGTGGCAGGTACCGGGAAAACGCTGCTGGCGCTTGCTGCAGCATTGGAACAGCGTCAAAACTTCAGGCAGATTTATCTGGCACGACCCATTGTGCCTCTCAGCAACAAAGACATAGGATATTTACCGGGCGACATTAAATCAAAAATCAATCCGTACATGGAGCCCCTGTGGGATAACTTAAAGCTGATACAAAACCAATGGAAAGAAACCGATAAAGAGTTTCAGAAAATAACCGATATGATTAATCAGGAAAAACTACTGGTTACACCATTGGCTTATATACGCGGACGTAGCCTGTCCAATATCATGTTTATCATTGACGAAGCTCAAAACCTTACTCCGCTTGAAGTAAAAACCATAATTACCCGAGCAGGCGAAGGCACCAAAATTGTTTTTACAGGCGATATATTTCAGATTGATACACCATACCTCGATGCGCAATCAAACGGATTATCCTATCTCATTGACCGCATACGTGACAATCCGCTTTACGCCCACATAACGCTCGAGAAAGGCGAGCGCAGTGAACTGGCCAATTTGGCTAATTATCTATTGTAGATTTCAGCAGGCTGTGAATGCTGAAGTAAGTATCCAATTCCTTACTTACAGCCTCGGCACGTGTTACCCACTTTACTTCAGTGATTTGCTCTTCAACCTGAGGAGTAAGTTGTCCTTTAAATTCGGTTTTCATTTTAAACCAATATGTAATTTTCAGAAACCGGTAATTGTGCATTTTATAGGTATGGTAAGTGGTCGGTAACTGTGTCATCAACTTAAGCCCTTTAATGCCACACTCTTCCTCCACCTCACGCAGTGCAGCCTGTTCGCGGCTTTCGCCCGGATCAATTTTACCTTTAGGCAAATCCCACTTCCCCATTCGCTTGATCATCAGCAGCTCATTGGCTGTATTAAACACTAAGCCTCCGGCAGCTTCTACCGGCACAAAATGCGTATACATGTCTTTAAAAGCCAGTTCTTCATCATCACATAACAGCACTGTTCCTTTAGAACTAAGCAATTCAGTCTGCTTAATATATTCCAACAGTTTTTGTGGCGCATATTGCACCCTTGCACAGGCGGTTAATTCTGCATCTGCAACATCGCTGCTGCTAATTACAAAGGGCTTATCGTTGATAAAAATTTTATACATTTGCCTGATGCAGTCAACTGAAAATACGAGCGCTAAGATAGCAGAATATTTATTAGATATCCGTGCCATTAATTTAAAGCCTGATGAGCCTTACACATGGACATCCGGCTGGAAGTCGCCCATATACAGCGATAATCGTCTGTCCTTATCCTTCCCGCATGTACGCCAGTACATCAAGGAGCAGCTTGGTGAACTGATTAAGAACCGGTTTCCATCGGCTGAGGCTGTTGTAGGCGTTGCTACAGCAGGTATTGCTCCCGGTGTGCTGGCAGCTGATTATCTTCAATTGCCATTTGGTTATGTACGTAGTGAAGCTAAAAAACATGGCATGGGAAAACAAATAGAAGGCGATATAAAACCGGGGCAGCGTATAGTTATTGTCGAAGACCTTGTTTCTACAGGCAAAAGTAGTATTCAGGCATTGCATTCACTGCGCGAGGCCGGTTGTGAGGTATTGGGAATGGTTTCTATTTTTACTTATGGCTTCGATGCGGCAACCCAAGCCTTTGTAGAGGCAAATTGCCCTTACTACTCACTGTGCGACTACAACCAGCTCATTGCAACAGCTGTATCAAAAGGAATTGTACAGGCAGATCAACTGGAAGTATTGTCAACCTGGAGAAATGCGCCTGAAACCTGGGGAAGATAAATGACGACCAAAGAATATAATCTTTTAAAGTCGCTGGGGGCATTGTGGTTAGCTATCGTATTTGCGAGCAGCTTTTTAGCATTGTATCCATTTTTTGTACTTACGCTTAGCCGTAAGCAGTGGTATGGTGCAGCTCATAAACTCAGACGTTACTGGGCATGGTGGATTTTTCTGTGGGGTGGTATACGGGTAAAGCAAATTCATGAGGTGAATATTGATACGTCAAAGGCTTACGTGATAACACCCAATCACTGCTCACAGCTTGATATAGTTACACTGGGCGGAAAACTAAAGCTGCATTTCAACTTTATGGCTAAAAATGAGTTGTCTAAAATTCCGCTGTTCGGTATTTTCTTTCGTACCATCGATATTGCCGTTGAAAGGAAAAATAGCCGCAAGGCGGCTCAGGCGTATCAGAAAGCCGTTCAGCAATTGCGCAGCAGCAACCAAGGCATCGTCATTTTTCCGGAAGGCACTATTCCTCACTCAGCACCTAAACTGGCCCGGTTTAAAGAAGGCGCGTTTAAACTCGCAATAGAAACACAAACTGATATCCTGCCGGTGACTATCATCGGAAACTGGGATCGTTTCCCCGATAAGGGCAAATTTCACTTTGTTCCGGGCAGTGTTATACATTACGTACACAAACCTGTTTCTACCAAAGGCATGACAACTAATCAGGTGGATGAACTCATGCAGCAGGTTCATGATATCATAAAAAATAAACTTGCTGACTACGGACATTGATTAGTGTACAATGCCACACGCATGAAAAGTTTGCTAAAACCCGTTAAACGTTTATTTCATTTAGCACTGGCTGTATGGTTTGCAACAGGTGTAGTGGTTGGTTTTTTAGCTGTATACCCATTTTTGCACCTGACTCTTCAAAACGCGAGGCATTACTCCCGAGCACAAAAAGTTCGCAAAGTATGGTTCAACTGGTGCCTGCTGTGGGGTGGCATACGGGTGAAACAAATTGTTGAGGTCCCGCTCGATGCATCAAAATCGTATATAATCACACCTAATCATACCTCTAAGCTGGATATGATTACCTTAATGGGCCGTCTGGGAATTGACTTTATTTTCATGGGTAAAGATGAATTCAAAAAAATACCCTTGTTTGGATTATTTTTCAAAACAATCGACATACCTGTAGATTTTAACAACGCATTCAAATCAGCACGTGCATATATTGAGGCACGCAAACGAATAGCAGATGGCACCAGCATCACAATCTATCCGGAGGCAACAATTGACCGACATACGCCAAAGCTAAGCCCATTCAAGGATGGCGCATTCCGTCTGGCCATCGAAATGCAGGTTGATATTGTACCTGTAACTGCAATTGGCCACTGGAAACTGCTTTCCGATTTTGATAAATACTATTTCTGTCCGGGTACTGTTATACAATATGTACATGCGCCTGTTTCAACAAAAGGACTAACCTTAAAGGATATACCCGAGCTAAAGCAGAATGTTTTTAATATTATTGCATCAAAACTCAGCGAATATGGATATAAGCAATGAGCTCATAGATAAACTGTCAGACCTCGCTAAACTTAAGCTTGAGGGAGAAGAACGTGAAAAGATGAAAACTGACCTGAAAAATATGGTAAGTTTTATTGACAAGCTAAGCGAAATAAATACCGAAAACGTTGAACCGCTTATTTTCATGAGCAATTCGGTAAACATATTGCGTGAAGATTATGTGGAACAAACTATTTCACATGAAGAAGCACTGCTGAATGCACCTAAAAAAGATTCTGACTATTTCAGAGTTCCGAAATTTATTGACAAATAATCTGATGTCTGAAAGCAACAATGTCATTCAACTGAACCAGATAACAAGGTATTTTACCATTGGCGATGTGGAGGTAAAAGCACTGCAGGGTGTGAACCTGAATATTGCCCGTGGCGAATATGTGGCATTGATGGGACCATCCGGTTCGGGCAAATCAACACTGATGAATATTCTTGGTTGCTTAGATACGCCCACTTCCGGAACATATATTTTGAACAGCAATGATGTAAGTAATTTGAGCGACAATGAACTTGCAGTAATACGGAATAAAGAGATTGGCTTCGTATTTCAGACATTCAATTTGCTTGGCCGGAGTACAGCACTTGAAAATGTTGCTTTGCCACTGGTATATGCTGGTATAGGCAAAAAAGAACGACTTGAACGGGCTGCAGAGGTATTAAAAAATGTTGGCCTTGCAGATCGAATGGATCATAAACCCAACGAGCTTTCGGGTGGTCAGCGACAACGTGTTGCCATTGCACGCGCCTTAATAAACAACCCATCCATTATTTTAGCTGACGAACCCACCGGAAACCTGGATACCAAGACATCTTACGAAATCATGCAATTGCTGGAAGATATCCATACTAAAGGAAATACAATTATAGTGGTAACACATGAAGAAGATATTGCCAGACGCGCCAAACGTATTGTTCGCATGCGTGATGGAGTTATTGAATCTTAATGATCCTCAATGTAGTTAAGGTCTTTTGAGAACGACTCTTGAATATACCATGTTGATATTACTGCCAATACCACGCATATAATTCCCACAACAAGTGCCGAATGAATAATGCCAAGTGCAGGCACCAGCGATTTGAAACCCAACGTTATAGGCACTACAGCACCTCGAACAAAATTTGGTACTGTATTGGTCACCGTTGACCGAATGTTTGTACCAAACTGCTCGGATGCAATGGTTACAAACAATGCCCAGTAGCCGGTAGCAGCCCCCAGCAGAAAACACAAAAACTTATAGTAACCTGCACTGCTGCCCGGGAAGTACAAATAAATGACAGCAAACAGGGACAGCAAAAACAGATTTAGCAAAACTACTTTTTTACGGCTTCGCCACACCTGACTGGCTAATCCAGAAAACAAGTCACCGGCCGATAGACCTAGATAAGCATACATAACACTATCGGCAACATTTAGCTGCACATTATAATATTCGCCAAATCTGTTTGACAAATTAACCAGCACACCTATAACAAACCAAATAGGCAAACCAATACATACGCAGGCCAAATATTTCAACGCGCTTGAACGCTGAGTAAAAATTGCTGGAAAATTCCCTTTTTTAATCCCCTTGGTTGACTTCAGGCTCGTATACATTCCACTTTCAAATGCCCCCGCCCGTAGAAGTAATAGCGCAAGCCCCATACAACCGCCAACAATGTAAGTGTTTTGCCATCCGAACGACTTCCCCACCAGCGAAGCCGCAACCGCACCCAGTGCACCGAACGTAACAATAATCATGGTACCATATCCACGTTTTTCTTTGTGCATGGTTTCGCTTACAAGAGTAATGCCTGCACCCAGTTCACCGGCAAGACCTAAGCCAGCTACAAAACGCCAGAAAGCGTATTGTTCAATAGATGTTACATAGGCATTGGCAATATTGGCTGCTGAGTAAAGAAAAATAGAACCGAATAAAACAGAGACGCGTCCTTTTATATCGCCTAAAATACCCCATAGCAAACCTCCGACAAGCATACCGGTCATCTGCAGATTAAACAGGAAAATTTCGTTGTTTTTAAGTTCTTCACCGGTAAAGCCTAGTGCTCGCAGACTTTCGTCCTTCACCACATTGAATACAATAAGATCGTATATGTCCACAAAATATCCCAGGGCTGCTACAGCCACAAGCATATATATACGTCTTTGTTCGTTCATATGATGGTAGCGAAACTGCCTATTTTTTCGGCCAAATCAAAACACTTTTTGCGCCAGCAATAATGCTATCGCTTCAATACCCAATTTATCTTGGGTATCAAAGTGCTCAAAGTGTTCGCTGTCAGCATCAATTACGGCTACAACCTGACCGTTTTTAATAACCGGAACTACAAGTTCGGAATTGCTGGCTGCGCTGCAGGCAATGTGCCCTTCGAAACGATGTACATCGGGTACTAAAACACTGCTTGCCAGCTTCCATGCAGTTCCGCATACACCTTTGCCGTATGCAATTCTGCTGCATGCTACGGGCCCCTGAAAGGGTCCTAATATCAATTCGTCATGTTTTACAAGGTAAAATCCAACCCACCACCAGTTGAAGGTAGTTTTAAGAAGCGCAGCCGTATTGGATAAATTGGCAACTACATCCGCTTCATGCTGAAAAAGTTCGTCCAGTTGTTTCAGCAACAACTCATAAACAGCCGGCTTATCGCCAATCAGTGAAGGCGCAACGTGCACAAACGTTTATTTCTTAGCTGTATCGACAGCAAGCGTATCTGATTTAGTGGCATTTAATTTACCACGCTCGCCTGCTCTGTTGATGGAATAATCCTGCTTTTCTGTTTTGTAAAGCTCATTGCGTTCGATAGTTTCTTTGGCCTCGTTTTGGCCATAATGGCATGATGATACAATCATGGTTACACACGCAACTGCGGTAAAAATGAGTTTTTTCATACTTATTAAAAATTTAGTACCCGGGGCGGGACTTGAACCCGCACGACTGTTAAGGTCACAGGATTTTAAGTCCTGCGTGTCTACCAATTCCACCACCCGGGCCAAAGAACAGATTAAACAAAAAGTGGATGTGAGATCGATGATTTCACACCCACATTTGCCTATCGAGCGAGAGACGAGGTTCGAACTCGCGACCTCAACCTTGGCAAGGTTGCGCTCTACCAACTGAGCTACTCTCGCTTTTTGGGAGTGCAAATATAGCAATTAACCATTTTGTGTCAACCCTTTCTTAAAATATTTACCGCATAAATCTACATTGTGTAAACTATCAGTACTTAAGCATTTTACGCCACTCGTTCAGCTTCATAAGCGCCTCAATGGGCGTGAGTGTATTCAGGTCCATTGTTTGCAAATCTGTTTTTATCTTGTCAAATGCCGGATCTGAAAGCTGAAACATAGATAATTGAATTGGTGCTGCTTTGGCCGCACCTGATACTGAAGTATCGCCTATACTTTTGCGCTGACGTTCCAGTTCTGTTAGTATTTCACTGGCGCGCTTCGATACAAGCTGAGGCACCCCTGCCATTTTTGCAACATGAATACCAAAACTATGCTCGCTGGCTCCCTTGCTAAGTTTTCGCAGAAATAGTATACGTTCATTGGTTTCCTGCACGGCAATGTGGTAATTTTTAATGCGCTCGTGCATAAACTCAAGTTCATTCAACTCGTGATAATGCGTGGCAAATAGCGTCTTGGGTCGGTTGGGATGATGGTGTAAATACTCAGCTATTGACCAGGCAATAGATACTCCATCGTAAGTGCTAGTACCTCTTCCTATTTCATCCAGTATAATCAGGCTTCGTTCGGATAGATTATTCAAAATACTGGCGGTTTCTGTCATTTCAACCATAAAGGTCGACTCCCCGCTTGATATATTATCGGAAGCACCCACCCGAGTAAAAATTTTATCAATTATACCGATTTCGGCATGCCGGGCAGGCACAAAACTTCCTATTTGTGCCAGTATAGATATAAGCGCAGTTTGCCTTAACACAGCTGATTTACCCGACATGTTAGGCCCCGTAAGTATAATTACTTGTTGTGTTTCCTGATCCAGGTAGATATCGTTGGGTATATAACTTTCACCAAGAGGCAATTGCTGCTCAATAACAGGGTGACGTGCTTCACTAAGCATCAAACGGGTTGTATCATTTAGGTCAGGACGACAATATTTGTATTTATCGGCTACTTCTGAAAATGACAACAGGCAATCTATGTGCGCGAGTGCAATGGCATTCTGCTGTATTTGTGAAACATAATCGCCAATACGTATGACCAACTCATTGAAAATACGTTCTTCCAGTGAAGCTATTTTCTCTTCGGCACCCAGAATTTTCTCTTCATATTGTTTCAGTTCCTCAGTGATATAGCGTTCGGCATTGGTTAGTGTTTGCTTGCGCACCCATTCCGGTGGTACTTTGTTTTTGTGAGTATGGGTTACCTCCAGGTAGTAGCCAAATACATTATTATAAGCCACCTTTAGCGAAGAAATTCCTGTACGTTGCTGCTCTTCTGTTTGTATTTTTAGTAGATAATCCTTGCCAGAAAAAGCAATGCTACGCAGTTCGTCAAGCTCTTGATTATAGCCGTTTCGAATAACCTGTCCCTTATTAACGGCTGCGGGCGGATCTTCTACCAGCATATGGTCAAGCTCATTGGTCACCCAATCACAATTAATGAGTTGACCAGAAAGTTTATCTGCTGACTGATTACCTGATTGTAGCAGTAGTTGTTTGATTTGCGGAATCAATTTGAGCGCCCTATTCAAATGCTGCAGCTCACGCGGACTTACTCTGCGCATAGCCACTTTTGACACCATACGTTCCAAATCCCCGATTGATTTCATGGCTTCCAGTAACTCGGTTCTGCTCTGTTGATGTTGAACAGCATAGGCTACAAAATCGTGTCGTTCCTGTATGCGGCTGATTTCCTTCAGCGGCATAACAACCCAGCGCCTGAGCAACCTGCCTCCCATTGGGGTAACTGTTTTATCCAAAACATCCAATAACGATTTACCATGCTGATGTGTTGAACTGATTAATTCCAGATTGCGAATTGTAAACTGATCCAGCCACACGTATTTTTCTTCGTCAATGCGGCTCACTGATTGTATGTGCCCCACATTATCGTGATGTGTTTCGTGAAGGTAGTGTATGGCTGCACCCGCTGCAACTATAGCTATGGATAAGTCCTGAACGCCAAAACCCTTTAAATTCAGGGTGCCGAAATGTTTGAGCAACTTCTCATATGCATAATCGTATTTATAAACCCAGTCGTCAAGCTGAAAAGTATAGAACTTACTATCGCTTAATTTCGATGCCAGCGATTTATCCAGTTGACGAGAAAAAATAACCTCAGCGGGTTTAAAGCCATGCATAAGTTTTTCTATGTATTCGTAATCGCCCTGAGCCACCAGAAACTCACCTGTCGATATATCTATAAATGCAATGCCGCATAGATTTTCGATGATATGCAGCGATGCCAGGTAATTATTGGATTTATGTTCCAGTATTTTGTCATTGTAAGATACACCAGGAGTTATCAGTTCAGTAACCCCGCGCTTCACAATTTTTTTTGTCAGTTTGGGATCTTCCAGTTGGTCACAAATAGCAACACGCTGACCCGCCCTTACCAGTTTAGGCAAATATGTATCGAGCGAGTGATGCGGAAACCCTGCCAGCTCAATATGTGATGCTGAGCCATTGGCTCGTTTAGTAAGTACAATGCCTAAAATTCGAGAAGCTGCAATTGCATCCTCACCAAATGTTTCATAAAAGTCGCCTACCCTAAATAACAATAAGGCTCCCGGATATTTCGCTTTTATCTGATTATACTGTTTCATTAGCGGTGTTTCCACCGCATCAGTTTGCTTGCTCATGAAAAGGCAAGTTAAGTCTGCTTAAACAGCACGTTTAAACATTTTATAAACAAAAAACGGCTATTGAAATAGCCGTTTTAAATATTGTTACTGAGGTTTGTTATAAATATGTATCCACGATGCCGGATCAATTTTCTGTCTAGCCATTCGTACAACTTCCCGTGCTTCCTGATTATCAGCAGTAGATAAAATAGTTACACGTAACATACGTGAATCATCGCTACTTCGATAAATATTAGCACTGTAACCTAAAGATCTCATTCTATCACGGAAAATAAATGCATATCGTCTGCTCGAATAACAACCTACTACCACATTATACTTTTCAGGGGGTGTTGTAATTCCATCGTTACGCGGTAAAACGTTTTTAACAGCTACTCCACCTACTACTCCTGGCTGTGGTGCTTGCGGGTTTTGCCCACCTGCTTGACCTGTTCCAGAATTTGGTAAAGGTTTACCATTTGCTGTATCTATATTACCTGCACCAGCAATATTACCGGATGCCGGATTGGCTAATACTTTTAGGCTATCCTTTAATACTGAAATTTCATTCCTTAAACTGTCATTTTCTTGCTTAAGTCGGTTGTTTTCAGCAATTAAATTATTCAAACTATCCTTAGAAACATCTTCATTCTGCTCAGCAAGTGGACCATCTTCCTGATAATCAGGATCAACAACTTTCTTCTTCCTTTTGTTGAAAATCACATTATACCAATCTACATGTTCAACATTTGCACCTGCCAAAAATTTATAATTGATACCTATGGAAGGCATAATGTAAGAATCAAAATATTTTGGATCGGCTTGCTTTAATGCTGTCCCATCAGGATAACCTGGAATACCATCAATTACAGTTGTTTCTGTTCCATGGTATATTGCCGTGACAACTAAATCAAGCTGGGGGCTTAAGTAATATTTAAATGTCATACCCGCAAAATAGGTGTAATACTCACGACCGGGAACATCGAATCTTTGTTTCGAACCGTCAGGCATTAAACGTTCTGTTTGAATAGAACCATAAAGTCTGCCCATACCACCAATTAAATAGGGGTTAATACGTGGCATGATTTTTCTCAATTTCAACAATGGCTCCAGATTCACCTGAGCAAATGCACCGTATAAATAAAAATTATTGCGGAAACTAAAGAAGTTACTGGCCAGTCGGCTAGGGTTTCTGTATGGGCCTGGAGGAGTTTGAGAACCACTGAACGTACCAGCATCAAACATAAAACCCAGAGAAATTTCTTTGGATAAACTATAACGTATGGCTGCCGTACCAAATGCTGTTACACTGTTAGGAATACTGCCAAAAAGTATAGGAACTCCAGCCCCAAGTTCACCGCTCAGTCGTGTAAATTTCTTACTTACATCTTTTTGTGCGCCTGCTGATAGGCTAAGTAGTAAGGCACACAAATTGATTATGAGTAGGCGTTTGTTCATTAGCAGGTATTTTTTTTCCAAATATAGACGAATCACCTAAAGAAATTAAAAACATGTATATATTTATTAATAAAATTATAATGTTTTGCCTTTTTGGATGTGGGCAAGTATAGCAATTAAATCCTATTAATACGAATTAAATTTAAGAAAATCCTTGCTATAGTTGCGGATAATTAATGACAAACTTCGTGTATACTTTTGTGAATACATGGTAATAATTCTTGATAACATACGCAGTGCATCTAACGTTGGTGCCATATTTCGCACAGCCGACAGCTTAGGTGTTAAGCAATTATACCTATGTGGAATCACAGCTGCTCCACCAAATAAGGAAATTCAAAAAACAGCACTGGGGGCCACTGAATCAGTCAATTGGTCCTACCATCAGGCAACAGAAGAGGTCATTCGTCATTTATTGGATAATGGATTTACAGTTATTGGACTCGAGCAAACCGATAACAGTATCCCACTGGATACATGCAGCTTACCCGAAACAACTGAAATAGCATTGGTAGTTGGAAATGAGGTTGAAGGTGTTCAACATCAAGTGCTGAAATTGTGTAGTTTAATTGTAGAAATACCTCAAAAGGGCATAAAAAAATCTTTGAACGTATCTGTAGCCACCGGTATTGCCGTGTGGGAATTGCTCAAAAAGCAGCCATACTAACGCCATCTGTAATGGGCTTAGACAACCCGTAAAGCATGTCTGTAAATTGCTTAAGAGTAATGTTGTTATACAAGTACCAAGTAAAATTGTAATAACGCTCAGCAGGTTTATTGCCGGGGAAATATACCGAATAAAGGTCTTGTAATTCAGCAAGCTGTGATTCCAATTTTAACTTACGGATTCGGTTTACATCTTCTACACGCCTATCCCATAGTTTATTAAAAGCCAATTTGTCTTTCAGCACCTCACTACCGGTTTTGTTATCGAGCTGGTTTATTTCATCTATCAGTTTCTGAAAGGCCTGATTGGCCTGCATCAGCCAGGCATCAGCCGGAATTGGATAAAATCTGTCCATCAATTTCCTGCTTAATTCATCAAAAGTTACCGGCAAAAATTCCTCCACACTCATTTTTAGTTTCTTAAACCTGCGTAAGTCGCTACTTTTAATGAGAATAAAACTATTGCGAAGCAGCACAACGGGCATAGCAACTCCGGCATTTTCAAAAACACCTTTCAACTGAAGCCAGTAGGCCACTTCAGCTGGCCCTCCCACGTAGGCTATATTCGGCAAAATATTTTCCTGGTATACAGGTCGCATCACTACATTGGGACTAAAGCGGTCGGGATGTGCGTGCATCTCCTCCTCTATTTCTGCGGTTGTAAACTTTACTGAAGTACCCGCCACCAAATAATGCCCGGCTTCCCTTGTCAGTAAACATCGCTTATTATCGTGTGTAATGTAAAAATGATTGATGGCACGTCCGGAAATTTGCAGCTTCTTATAATGCACTGATAATTGTGCATTTGTAGATTGAAGTGCATCCCGGAATGTGTTTTTCAGGATATCTTCCTTCATCACCGGCAGGTACTGTTTTTTAAATTCAGTAGTGTCCGGATTAATAACTACCAATCCGTATTCGCCCAGCAATTCGTGTAGCAGGCGCGTTGTAGCATGAATCAAAGTGCCGCCTTTTGTATACTTTTGAATGAGTTGTTCAAACTGGATGTCGTTGGTTTGAGGTAAATTCTTAAGCAAATCTGCTAAGCCCGTCAGAGGCAAACGGCCCACGGGCGAATCATTGGCCTGAATATTCCATTCTAGATGTGATTGTGTATTAGATATCGTTTTAATTTCATCAAAGTCGTGGTCTTCGCCTGCAAGCCAGAATATGGGCACATACCTGTTTCCGTCATTGGCTGCGTTTAACTCATCTGCCAGCCTGATGACGTGCATGGCTTTGGCAAGAACGAACAGTGGGCCTCCCAGAACACACAATTGATGTCCTGTTGTAACCGTAAAAGTGTTTGACTGATTGAGCGCATCAATTTGCTGAAGTGCCTTGTCTTCAGCATGTAGCTGAATGCCACATTCAGAATAGTGCCTGTGCAGTTGCTCAACCAAAATTTTACGCTGGGTTTCTGTGAATCTGCGGTTTTTTGCGCACTCTTTTATCCCTTTCATATCAGGACTGTAGCTATAAAAAGGCTGCAATTCAGGTTTGCCTTTCAGATAATCAATAACCTGCTTGCTGTAAAATGCGGATTGTTCGAATGAAATAGTATGCTGTACCAACGTACACTAAATTTACAGCCAAATATAGCTAAACGTATCAGTTTACCACGGTTCCGTATAAATCAAATTCTTCTGCACGGTCAATTTTTACCTGGGCAAAGTCACCAATCCTAACGTAGTTGTCACGTGCACTTACCAAGACTTCATTATCTACCTCAGGCGAATCATATTCGGTACGTCCAACAAAATAACCGTTTTCCTTGCGGTCGAACAGTACCTTGTATGTCTGTCCAACTTTGTGCTGATTGATTTCGGCCGAAATTCCCTGTTGCACATCCATAATTATTGATGCGCGCTCTTGTTTGGTTTCCTGATCAACATCATCCTGCAGTGTACCTGCATGTGTACCTTCTTCATGCGAATAGGTAAAAATACCAAGCCGGTCGAACTTGTTGTGTTCCACAAATTGCTTCATGGCTTCAAAATCATCCTCCGTTTCGCCCGGATGGCCTGCAATTAATGTGGTGCGAATGGCAATTCCAGGAACTTTGTCACGAATAGTATCAACCAACTCCTGCGTACGTTTAGCGGTTATGCCTCTGCGCATTAATTTAAGCATATTGTCACTGGCATGTTGAAGCGGAATATCAATGTACTTGCATATGTTTTCCCTATCTCTGATTACATCAAGTGCTTCTATCGGAAACTGTGAAGGGTATGCGTAGTGAAGTCTAATCCAATCAACACCGTTAATATCTGAAATGCGTTTCAGAAGCTCAGGAAGTTTACGCTCACCGTATATATCCAAACCGTAATAGGTACTGTCCTGTGCTATCAGCAGCAATTCTTTGGTGCCGTTCTTAACCAGATTTTTTACTTCTTCTTCCAGCTGTTCGAATGTCTTTGAAACGTGTTTACCTCGCATGATGGGTATGGCACAAAATGAACATGGACGGTCGCACCCCTCCGATATTTTAAGATACGCAAAGTGAGCCGGGGTTGTAAGCAAACGTTCACCAATCAGTTCGTGTTTATAATCGGCACCCAGGGCTTTTAATAGCTGTGGCAAATGCATTGTGCCAAAGTACTCATCCACATCAGGAATTTCCTTTTCCAACTCAGGCTTGTAGCGCTGCGATAAACAGCCTGTGACAAAAAGCTTGTCTATTTTCCCTTTTTGCCTGGCATTGGCAAACCGTAATATTGTATCGATACTCTCCTGCTTGGCGTTTTCAATAAATCCGCAGGTGTTTATAACCACTATATTGGCATCATCTTTCACCGACTCGTGCTCCACGCTCATTGAATTGGCCTTGAGCTGACTGTATAGCACTTCTGAATCAACCGTATTCTTTGAACAGCCTAACGTTATTATATTTATTTTATCCTGTTTGTTTCCTTTGGTTCGCACGGGTGTATTAATTAAAAAGTGAATCTACAAATTCATACTTATCAAACAACTGCAGGTCTTCTATGCCTTCACCAACACCAATGTATTTAACGGGGACTTTAAACTGATCGGCTATACCTATAACAACTCCACCTTTGGCCGTGCCGTCTAATTTTGTAAGTGCCAGTGCATTTACTTCGGTTGCTGCTGTAAAATGACGCGCCTGCTCAAAAGCATTCTGACCGGTTGACGCATCCAGCACAAGCAGGATTTCGTGTGGCGCCTCCGGTATTACTTTACTCATCACCCGTTTAATTTTCGACAACTCATTCATTAGGTTTACTTTATTGTGAAGCCTGCCTGCAGTATCAATGATTACTACATCCTGTGCATGATCGTGTGCATACTTTACAGCATCAAAAGCTACTGCAGCCGGGTCGGTATTCATGCCGTGCTCTACCACATGCACCCCATTTCGCTCGCCCCATACTTTAAGTTGTGATACGGCTGCCGCTCTAAATGTATCGCCTGCGCCCAGCACCACCGATTTACCTGCAGACTTGTACTGATGAGCCAGTTTTCCGATGGTAGTGGTTTTGCCCACGCCATTTACCCCAACGACCATAATCACGTAAGGTTTTTTACCCTGCAGATTAGTAAAGGTGGCCAAATACGGATTATCATTTTCTTTGAGCAATGCTGCGATTTCATCTTTCAGCAACGTGTTCAGTTCAGCAGAGTTCACATATTTATCTTTAGCTACACGTTGTTTCAGCCTGTCAATAATTTTTAATGTAGTTTCAATACCTACATCTGATGAAACCAATATTTCTTCCAGCTTATCTAAAAAGTCATCATCCACTGCAGATTTACCAATAAGTGCCTTCCCGATTTTATCCAACAAACCGCTTTTGGTTTTTTGCAGCCCCTGATCAAGTTTTTCTTTCTTGTCTTTATTAAAAAAGTCGAATATGCCCACTTTGTTAGTATTGAGATTCTTATAATGCAAAAAAGCATCCTGAGGTCTCAGAATGCTTTTCAATCTGTTTTAAATCAGAATCGTTATTGTCCTTTGAAATATTGCTTAACATTGTCGTTAGCAATAATCTCTGTTTTAAAAGAGTATGAACCTTTCGCATTTTTTACCGCGCGGTAAACTTTTGCAAATTCTTTTCCGGTTCCTTTTTTCAGCGTAGCAACTACCTTCTTAGCCATAACTTATTTATTTAATTTCTTTATGAACGGTTACACGTTTCAATACCGGGTTGTATTTTTTCAATTCAATACGCTCGGTAGTGTTTTTCTTATTTTTGGTGGTAATATAGCGTGAAGTACCCGGCTTGCCTGAGTCTTTATGCTCGGTGCATTCCAATATTACCTGTATTCTGTTGCCTCTTTTTGCCATGTGTAATATCTCCTCTTATTATAAGGTACCTTTTTTAGCCCACTCACGTAAAGCGGCACTGATACCCATTTTATTAATAGTTTTCATTGCTTTTGTAGATACACGAAGTGTTATCCACCTGTTTTCTTCAGGTATAAAGAAACGCTTGTCCTGCAAATTGGGATAAAAGCGTCTTTTGGTTTTTACATTGGAGTGCGAAACATTGTTTCCCACTACTGCATGTTTACCGGTTAAATCACAAACTCTCATGGCGTTACATTTTTAAAAGGAGTGCAAATATCGGGGATAAATTTATAAATGCAAGGGTTTTATGAATATTTATATCCATTTTTAGCTTAACCCTTATTGCGCTAAATTACTGACCTAGCTTATTGCATCCAAACCTTTTTTACCGCTATCCCCTCATCGGTTTCTATTTTCAGCAAATACACACACATAAATTCAATACTAAGCTTTTAATAGAAAAAACTCATAGCATAAGTTAAAACCATTGATGTTTATAGTAACAAATTATATATTCTTGCTCTTGTTTGTTTGTTGCTTTGTTTGTTTGTTTGTTGAAACAAATTATTACACATAATTTATTCCTCTTTACGATAACATCGTGATTTGTAATTACCTCATAAACAAATGATATACGAATTCATTATCGCTGAAAGGCAACATGCCGAACACATCGCACTAATTAGGTTAAACAGGCCCAAAGAACTTAACGCCCTTAACCTGCAGCTGATGCAGGAAATTAAACATGCCCTGGCCGAGTTTGATGGAGATGAATCTATTCGGGTTATTATCATTACCGGAAACGAGAAAGCATTTGCTGCCGGTGCTGATATCAAACAAATGGAGAACCGCACAGCCATTGACATGCTTATTATTGACCAGTTTGAAACATGGGACCAGATTCGTAAAACCAAGAAACCAATTATTGCCGCAGTATCAGGATTTGCCTTGGGCGGAGGCTGTGAGCTGGCCATGACCTGCGACATGATTGTTGCATCAGAAACAGCAAAATTCGGTCAGCCTGAAATAAAAATTGGTATTATGCCGGGAGCAGGTGGCACTCAACGCCTAACGCGTGCAGTGGGCAAGGCACTGGCTATGGAAATGGTATTAACAGGCAAGTTCATTTCCGCAGAAGAAGCATACCAGGCTGGCCTAATTAATCGTATAGCGCCTGAAGAACTATACCTTGATGAGGCCGTGAAACTGGCTAAAGAAGTAGCACAAATGTCGCCCGTTGCTACCCGTTTGGCAAAAGAATCGGTACTTAAGGCATTTGATACCGGACTTCAGGAAGGACTTTATTTCGAACGTAAGAATTTTTATATGTGCTTTGCCAGCGAAGACCAAAAGGAAGGCATGAACGCATTTATAGAAAAAAGAAAGCCAAATTTTAAAGGTAAATGATTTACCGGTTATGACAGACCCACGCTTAATTGACATCAAGGACTACTCCTACCATTTACCAGAAGACCGCATTGCCAAATTCCCGCTCGAAAAACGGGATGAATCAAAACTGCTTGTTTACAATGACCAACAAATTACCGATGCAGTTTTTACTCAATTGCATCAGTATCTGCCCGAAAACAGCCTGATTGTATTTAACAACACCAAAGTCATTCATGCGCGTATATTGTTTGAACGGGTTACCGGAGCGCTGATTGAAGTATTTTGCCTTGAACCGCTTCATCCCCACGACTATGTCGTTGCGTTTAATACTACACATTCCTGCATCTGGAAATGCATGGTGGGCAATGCTAAAAGATGGAAGGATGATGTGCTGACAAAGACCGTAACTACACCGGCTGGTCAAATTGCACTTTCTGCAAAACTTATCGACAAAGCAGATGATGTGTTTAATGTGGAATTTTCATGGAGCACAAATGAGTTCTCATTTGGTGAGCTGTTGCATTACGCGGGCATATTACCAATACCACCCTATTTAAATCGCGAAACAACTGACGAAGACGAACTGAGGTATCAAACCATTTATGCCAGTCAATCAGGTTCGGTGGCCGCACCTACAGCAGGCTTACACTTTACCGACTACGTGTTTGAAACGTTGAAACAAAAGAATATAAAAACCACCGAGGTAACATTACATGTAGGAGCAGGCACATTTAAGCCGGTAAAGTCAGGTTCGCTCAAAGACCATAACATGCATGAAGAGTTAATGTATGTGAGTAAAGAGAGCATAATAGATATAATAGGATCGTTGCAGTCACACAGCCCTATTACCGCTGTAGGTACCACAAGCGTAAGAACCCTTGAAAGTGTTTACTGGCTGGGAGTACAGGTGTTAAATGGGAAAATACCTACTGATGATTTCTTCATTTCACAATGGGAGCCTTATGATACGATAAAGCCGGTAACAGCGCTGCAATCACTTGAAGCCGTTATGCAGTTTATGCAAGCGAATAATGTGGACCAAATAACTGGTTCCACCCAACTCATCATAGCACCCGGCTACTCCTTTAAACTGGTAGATGCCATGATTACTAACTTTCATCAACCGGAAAACACCCTTATGCTTTTGGTTGCAGCATTTACCGGCAACGACTGGAGAAAAATTTACGACCACGCATTAAAGCATCAGTATAGATTTTTAAGTTATGGCGATAGTTCGCTGCTGTTCAAAAAAACAAGCTGAGCGCATCCATATTTTTATTGATAAGTTGTGGAAAATTAGGCCAAACAAACCGTCCATTTATTTAGGTTAAACAAACTTACACACGTATCTTTACCACCATATATACAGATACGAAATGACTGAAGCAAAAATGGAAAATAAAAGCAATTATTCGGCAGATAATATTCAGGTTTTAGAAGGGCTGGAAGCCGTACGTAAAAGGCCGGCCATGTACATTGGCGATGTGGGAGTTCGGGGTTTGCATCACCTTGTTTACGAAGTAGTAGATAACTCAATTGATGAAGCACTGGCAGGATACTGTAACAATATTTTAGTTACCATCCATCCCAATAATGCAATTTCCGTTCTGGATGATGGCCGTGGCATTCCCACGGGCATTCACCCTAAAGAAGGCAAATCAGCACTTGAAGTGGTAATGACCGTGCTGCATGCCGGTGGCAAATTCGATAAAGATACGTATAAAGTATCAGGCGGATTGCATGGTGTAGGTGTTAGTTGTGTGAATGCACTTTCTATTCTCATGCGTACTACCGTTTATCGCGAAGGAAAAATATGGCAACAAGAGTATAGTTGCGGAAAACCACTTTACGATGTAAAAGTTGTGGGCGAAAGTGATAAAAATGGAACTCTTCAGTATTTTGAACCTGATACAACCATATTTACACACCACGAATACAAATACGATACAATTGCCGCGCGTATGCGCGAGTTGGCTTTCCTAAACCGTGGTATACGCATTACCTTAAAAGATGAACGTGCAGACGAAAGCGGAAATTTCAAGGAAGAAGTATTTTACAGTGAAGGTGGTCTGAAGGAGTTTGTAAACTTTTTGGACGGCACACGTGAAAAATTAATTCCTGAAGTAATCTACGTAGAAGGTGAAAAAGGAGGTGTTCCGGTTGAAGTAGCGATGACCTATAATACAGGCTACACTGAAAACCTTCATTCTTACGTAAACAACATCAACACACACGAAGGAGGAACACACGTAGCAGGCTTCAGACGCGCACTAACCCGTACGCTAAAGAATTATGCAGAAAAAGAAGGCATGTTCAAAAACCTGAAATTTGAAATATCAGGCGATGATTTCAGAGAAGGTTTAACCGGTGTTATTTCTGTGAAAGTTGCCGAGCCTCAATTTGAAGGCCAAACCAAAACCAAACTAGGCAATAGCGATGTAACCGGAGCAGTTGACCAATGTGTGGGCGAAATGCTCTCGAATTTTCTGGAAGAAAACCCACGTGAAGCCAAAACGATTGTTCAAAAAGTAATTCTCGCAGCTACTGCCCGCCACGCTGCTAAAAAAGCCCGTGAAATGGTGCAGCGCAAAGGCGCTATGAGCGGCAGCGGACTTCCCGGTAAGCTAGCCGACTGTCAGGAAACAGACCCGGCCTTGTGCGAAATATATCTGGTAGAGGGCGACTCGGCAGGTGGAACCGCTAAACAAGGACGTAACCGTGCATTTCAGGCTATTCTACCACTCAGGGGTAAAATTCTGAATGTAGAAAAAGCACTTGAACATAAAATTTACGACAACGAGGAAGTAAAAAACATGTTCACAGCATTGGGTGTTAGCATTGGCACTCCGGAAGATGGTAAAGCTCTGAACATGGACAAACTGCGTTACCACAAAATCATCATCATGACGGATGCCGATGTAGATGGAAGCCATATACGTACACTAATTCTTACCCTATTTTTCAGGTATATGAAGGAATTGATTGAATTTGGTTACATCTACATAGCTCAACCACCTCTATATCTGGTTAAGAAAGGTAAAGATGAGGAATATTGCTGGAATGAACAGCAACGTGATGAGGCAATTCAACGAATGGCCAAAGGTGGCAATACCGATTCCGTAAATGTACAGCGCTACAAAGGTTTAGGAGAAATGAATGCCGAACAGTTATGGCAAACTACCATGAATCCGGAAACACGAACACTAAAACAAGTTACACTGGAAAGTGCAGCTGAAGCCGACAGAATTTTCAGTATGCTGATGGGCGATGATGTTCCACCCCGCAGAGAATTTATTGAAGCCAATGCACGATATGCGAAAATTGATGTTTAATACAATATAACTTATGAAAAAGGCGCTTCAGTGAAGCGCCTTTTTCATGAACTGAAGTGTATAACAAAACCTTTAATCAATGCCAAACCCGTAATATCCTTTACTGCCATCAGCATGCAGGCCTTCTATAAGCACACCACCTTTTTTTGCTTCTAATGCTGCTTTAGCTTCCCCTACCGAACTCACAGGCTTTTTATCAATAGAGGTGATAATGAAGCCCGCTGGTACACCCGCTTTTTTCAAAATACTTTTATCATCCAGCTTTTTTACACGAACACCGTTAGAGATTTTAAGATTCAACCTTTCTGTTCTTGATAAACTTTCCAATTCAGCACCTAAGGCCTTATTCGATTCTACCTTTTCCTTAACATCAATATTGGTTTTGCCTTCTTTATTTTTAAGCGTAGCTATAAATGTACGTTCCTTATTGTCACGCATTACGGTGACTTTAACCTTATCGCCCGGATTGCGTTTGCCTACCTGCTCCTGCAATTCAGATGTTGAGTTCACCTTTATATCATCAACCGCCACAATCACGTCTTTGTCCTTTAATCCGGCATCTTCCGCTGAGCTACCCGGATTTACCTTAACAATGTATATTCCTTTTACATCTTTCAATCCTTCTTTATCTGCCAAATCAGCGGTTACATCCTGTATGCTTACACCAAGCAATCCGCGCTGAACTTCACCGTACTTTAACAAATCATCGATTATTTTTTTCATCAAATTTACTGGCACAGCAAAAGCATAGCCAGCATACTGTCCTGTTTGAGAAGCGATGGCAGTGTTAATGCCTACCAGTTTACCATCCGATGAAACCAGTGCTCCACCACTATTGCCCGGATTTACAGCCGCATCGGTTTGTATAAATGACTCGATAGAATACTGCGATTCAGGCTTGCTTGGATCTCTGAGTAAATTCAAATTTCTTCCTTTGGCACTTACTATTCCTGCTGTAACGGTTGAGGTAAGATTAAAAGGATTGCCTACCGCCAGAACCCATTGGCCTACCTTTACGTCATCGCTGTTTCCTGTGAGTGCAAATGGAAGATTTTTTTCATCAATCTTCAGCAATGCCAAATCGGTATTCGGATCTCTGCCTACCAGCAATGCATCGTACTCCCGTTTATCATTCAGCGTCACTTTTATTTTAGAAGCCCCGTCTACCACGTGGTTATTAGTTACTATATACCCGTCTGATGTAATAATTACACCCGACCCTGACGAACTGCTTGGCCTGGACTGCGGAAATTGAAAACCACGAAACATATCGAACGGATCAATCATTTGCATATCCTGTTGTTGTGCTTCGTATTTGGTAATGATGTGCACCACTGTGGGTGTTACCATTTCAGAAACATCTACAAAATCGGGACGGGAACCCGACTCGCTTAATCCGGTGAAACGGCCAAGGTAATTGGTTTCAAATTGTTGCCGCGAATCATCGGTAAAAAGCTTGTTTACTCCAATGGCAATAAGCGCTCCGGCTGTAGCCACTACTAACATACTGATGACTTTTTTCATACTAGTTTTATTTTTTTTGATTTGGTTAGCAAATTTTGTTCCACATGACAGTGACTAAAAACGTAACTGACAAAATTTTAGTATAGCAGCTAAATTTTCAAGACATTTGTTCACTGTATGAGCAGCCACGATATTCATCAGCTTTTTTTCGAAAAATATCTCAGGAAAAAGATGGATAAAACCGAGCGGGAGAACTTTGAAGAGCGATTAAAATCTGATGCCGATTTGCTGGAAGCATTTGAGAAGTATAAGCTAAACAGAAAAAGATACCTGCGCGAAATGCTGCAGGAAGAATACCCGGCAAACAAATCTCCATTTAGCCTTAATAGTATGCTCTATTTGCTCGTTTCGCTGATTTGCTTGCTAATTGCAGCAGGGTACTTTTTTGACAATAAACAACTAAGAAGTATATTGGCCTTCAGTAAATTAACTTCTCAATCTTCAACTAAAAACCGTTCACCGCATATCATTAAAACTCCGCCTGTACTGGAAATAAAGGTTGCTAAAAAAGAGACAGCATTGCCCGATTTAGAATTAGTAAAATCAGATATTTCAGTTGCTGAATCTGACATCATACTGCTAGATACGGTTATTTCAGTAGCTGTAGATATACAAGATACAAGTTCGACACCCTCCACTATTTTAGCTGAGATTTGGCATTCACCGGTAGGATTTAAAGGGTACAGATACAATGGCGTATTGCTTCAGTTGTATGGTATTGAGACTTTTTCAGCTATTGAACTTTATTCGGAAAAAGGTGACCTTTGGTTGAAGCTTCAAGAAAAACATATTCTATTAAATTCGGATTTTAACTACCATAAATTTTGATACTGAACTTTTATAAATACCAAGGCACAGGAAATGATTTTATTATCATCGATGCACGCCAAACTTCATTTCCCGATCAGGATAAGGCATATATCGCTAAATTGTGTAACCGGCATTATGGTATAGGCGCTGACGGACTAATACTTCTTAAGAACCATGACGTAGGTGACTTTTACATGCAGTATTTTAATAGCGATGGTGCCGAAAGTTCAATGTGTGGCAATGGAGGACGTTGCATTGCGGCATTTGCACATGCGCTGCAGCTTGTAAACAATGAATGTATGTTTTATGCCATTGACGGCATGCATAAAGCTATAATACAACCGGTAAATTCACAATCGTGGCATGTTGAGTTAAAAATGACAGACGTTCAGGGCATCACGAAAATTGGTGATGACAGCTTTGAGCTACACACCGGTTCACCGCATTATGTGAGGTTTATCAACGATAACCTCGAAACGTTTGACCTAATAAACCATGCCCGACAAGTTCGTTACAATGAGGTATACAAAGAATCTGGAATCAATGTTAACTACGTGCAACAGCTAGCAAGTGGTATTCGTATTAGAACCTATGAACGCGGTGTAGAAGATGAAACCCTGTCGTGTGGCACGGGTGCCACAGCTGCTGCCATAGCCTATGCTGCTGCTAAAATGCCAGCGTCTAATTCGTACACAGTTAATGTATTGGCTCAAGGTGGTGACCTGGTAGTTAAATTTGACAGTAAGGATAACAACAGCTCCTTTCAGAATGTATGGCTCTGCGGCCAGGCAATGGAAGTTTTTCGCGGGCAAATTAAATTTTAACAAAAACGTTGCGTAATTCCCACTATGCACCTAATTTAGTGCATTTATATTGGGTTAATTTTGATCGTTTTAAATTCACAACCGTTTGCATTGGTTTATACATTTGTAAACCATAAGTACCTGGGCTACTTGCTACAGCCTCATGTGGTACAGAAAAATAACAACGGTAATTTTACCCTGACTCACCAGCGTGTGTATGCCAAAACAACTGAATATTTTGGTGAGAATATATCGGCTGCCGACTTAAAGATTATAGCTGTACTCGACAAACTGGACGAGAACCTCATTTACAAACTGTACTTTGATGATGGTAAAAAGAAAGTGAGGGCATCAGAGTTTTTTGAAAGACAGGCACAAAAGACTGAACACCAGCTTAAAGATGAAGTACGCCATTATATTGATAACATTACAAACGAAGCGTTAGAGTTGCTAAAAGGCACCATTGTATATAAAACAGGGAACGACAATAACCCTACATCTCAAAAACTGGAAGTAAGCAATGAAAAGGCAAGTATCCTTTTTCATTTCAGGCGCGATAAAGAAGGAACCCGCTATTTCCCTACTATCAAGCACAAAGGGGCTCGTATCGAATTTATGTATAAAGGAGCAAGCATTGTGAGTACCTATCCTGCCTGGATGATTTTAGATGAACAGTTAATTTCGTTCGAAAAAGGTGTGGATGGCAAGAAACTGCAACCATTTCTGAACAAGCGTTTTATACAAATTCCAAGATCGAGTGAAGAGAATTATTTCAATAAGTTTATTACTCACTTGGTTGAAAAATATGATGTGTATGCCGAAGGATTTAATATCATTACTGAAAAACACTACGCAAAAACATTGCTTAAAATTCAACCGGATGCCACACAGGACTTATTAACGGTTAATTTATCGTTCAAATATGGCGATGCCGAATTTGACTATATGTCGGCAAATGATATCACTGCAGTTGTGCAAAAAGAAAATGACACTTATACATTCAAACGCATCAGGCGAAACCGTAAGTGGGAAGACGACAAACGTGAGGTGTTAGAAAAAATGGGACTGCACCAGGTTAGTGGCTCGCTGTTTTCTGTAATTACCAGCGACATTGCATCAGTATTTAACCAAACTCTAATTCCACTAAGCGCAACCAATAAGTACCAGTTTCTGGAGTGGGTTAATGACTACAAGAATCTGCTGCAGGAACAAAAAATAGAGATTATTCAGTCAGATGAGTTATCAAAGTATTTTTTCGGTTCGCGTGAAATTAAAGTAGAAATTAAAGAAAGTAAGGACTGGTTTGATGTTAAAGCAACAGTGTATTTTGGTGATTTTGCCTTTCCTTTTCTATCCCTGAAAAACAATATACTTAGCGGAAAGCGAGAGTTTTTATTGCCCAACGGTCAGGTAGCCGTTATACCTGAGGAGTGGTTCGGACGACTAGGTGCTGTGATTGAACTATCCCGTTCAGATGATGAACTTCAGCTTGAAAAACACCACGTTGGTGTTATTCAGGAGTTACTAAACGATACCAGCAGGTACTTAAATGTAAGTGAGAAACTATCGCGCATTAAAAATTATGGCGATATCAAGGATTTTGAACTACCGGCTAACTTCTCAGGCATTTTACGGCCATACCAAAAAGCCGGCTTTGACTGGTTTTATTTTTTAAAAGAGAACAACTTCGGTGGTTGCCTGGCCGATGATATGGGCTTGGGTAAAACAATACAAACACTGGCTCTTCTTCAAAAGGAAAAAGAAATATATACCATTTGCAAAACGTATGCGTCACCTGATATTAATGACGGGATTGAACATACTCAAACAAAAGACGTGCAGCCACAACTAACTTTGTTTGATGGGGATTCACCGGTTACAGGCAGGCCCGAAATGATAGAAGCTGAGCAAAAAAATCCGCAGCATGAAAGCGCGCAGTTGCCAGAGGGTATAAGAACTTTTATACGCACTTCACTAATAGTAGTTCCTAACTCACTGGTATATAACTGGTATCAAGAGGCACGGAAATTCACCCCAGGCTTGAAAGTATTGGTTTATACAGGTATTCAAAGAGTAAAAGATCCGCAGCTTTTCTCGCTGTACGATTTGGTCATTAGCACCTATGGTACAGTACGTGTTGATATAGATATACTCTCAAACTACAAATTCAACTATATCATTTTAGACGAAAGTCAGTCCATCAAAAACCCTAATTCGCTGTCATCACGTGCGGTAAAACGACTTAAGTCCTCACACAAACTGGTGCTTACGGGTACGCCTATCGAAAATAGCATTCAGGAATTGTGGAGTCAGTTGTCCTTTATTAATCAAGGCTTGCTTGGCAGCCTTTCGGCATTCACCGAGCGATTTATCAATCCCATCGAAAAAAATAAAGATCAGCATAAAATGGCCCAGTTGCGAGCCATTATCAGACCCTTTGTATTGCGAAGAACAAAGGATCAGGTAGCAAAGGAATTACCCTCAAAAATTGAACAGATAAAGTACTGCAACATGACTGAGGAGCAGGCTGAGGCTTACGAAAAAACCAAATCGTACTACCGAAATGAAATTATAAAATCCATTCAGGATTTGGGTCTGGGTAAATCGCAGTTTACTATTTTGCAGGGCCTTACTAAACTCAGGCAAATTGCAAACCATCCCAAGCTGGGCATACCTGATTACACCGGACAAGCAGGCAAATACGATGAAATTACTGCAATGATTGAAACTGCCTATGCCGAAGGGCACAAGGTTCTGCTATTCTCACAATTTGTAAAACAACTCGACATTTATAAGACCTATCTGGATGAGAAATCATACACTTATTGCTACCTGGATGGTTCTGTACAAAATATACAACGGCAGCAACAAGTTGAAATATTCCAAAGCAAGGACTCCATCAAATTCTTTCTCATATCCCTCAAGGCAGGTGGCGTAGGTTTAAACCTGACCGCAGCTGACTACGTTTTTATTATTGACCCCTGGTGGAACCCGGCAGTTGAGCAACAAGCCATTGATCGTACACACCGAATTGGACAAGATAAAACTGTATTTATTTATAAATTTATAACTAAAGACACCGTAGAAGAAAAGATACTGGCACTTCAAGACCGTAAAAAAGAACTGGCCAATACCATCATTACAACAGAAGAAAGTTTCATTAAAACCATTGATGTGGATGAGATTTTAGAAATTCTAAGCTAAAGAATTTTAAAGTGAAATCAGTTTCACCGATTTATCGCCATATACAGAAATGACTAAGTACATTCTTACTTGACTAAAGAACCTATATTTGCTCCATCATGCATAAATCAGCGCTGCTCATAGTACTCTTTGTATATACCGTAACGTCAGTTCATGCACAATTTAACCCATCTTTTGAGCAGTACGACTCAATTGAAAACCCGATTGGCTGGAAAGTAGTTTCAGGCACAGCCAAACGCCATACTGTAAAACTCATCAACAATATTCCTTTTGCAGCTACTCAAGGTAATTACTACATGCAGTTAACCAACGATACGTTAAGTAATCCACGTGTTAACGGAATATTGACCAATCGATTTGCATTTAGCGATACTCCCTACTCGCTTTATGTTGATGCATTCCTTATCCCATCCTTTGCCAGTGACTATGCTTCTGTAAGTATCTTATTTAAATCCGATGCTGGAGATACGGTGCTAAGTATATTCGATACACTAAAACCGGTAACACAGCCCGGCAACCCTTCACAGATTTTACTCAAATGGAACACATACCCTATCGATTTAAAAGCCGCCTATAGGCTCAAACAAAAACCTGATTCATGTATATTAACACTAACTAACAGCGCTTCAGCTTCCGGCTTTGCTACCTTGTTTATAGATAACCTGCGTTTCAGTTCTTTTTCTGTTGGCATCTCTGATGAAATCATCCAACCCAAAATTGATGTATTCCCAAATCCATCTGCCGGGATCATCCATATCGAAGGAATCACCGAGCCTTGTACAATTACAGTATACGACCTCACCGGGACAAAAATTAAGCGTACTGAAACTACAGAAGCAGAGCATAACATGAATCTGACTGAACTGAACACCGGTATTTACCTGCTAAACATATGCGGCCAGCGGTTTAATATAACCCGGAAAATATGCATCAGCCGGTAAATGGTTAATATTGTAATATAAATTCACTTGCATGTCACCCACAAAACCACAATCACAACCAGATAAAACATCCATGACCAAAAGAGAATTACTGGCACAAATGCGTGAGCAATCTCTGCTGGGCGGAGGCGTTGACCGTATTGCATCTCAGCACAAAAAAGGAAAGCTTACTGCGCGCGAACGTATAAAACTACTGTTGGACGATGGTACATTTGAAGAAATAGGCGCTTTTGTTACACACCGCAGCAAAGACTTCGGGATGGAAAAACAGCAAATTCCGGGCGATGGTGTAGTAACCGGTTACGGAACTGTAAATGGCAGGCTGATATATGTATTCTCACAGGACTTTACGGTTTTTGGGGGATCGCTAAGTGAAACACATGCTGAAAAAATTTGCCGCTTAATGGACCTGGCCATGCAAAATGGAGCCCCAGTAATTGGATTAAACGACTCAGGCGGTGCGCGTATTCAGGAGGGGGTTGTATCATTAGGCGGTTATGCCGATATATTTTACCGCAATACGCTGGCCAGCGGAGTTATACCTCAACTGTCAGCTATTATGGGGCCTTGTGCCGGAGGTGCAGTGTACAGCCCGGCTATTACCGATTTTATTATGATGGTTGAGAATACCAGCTACATGTTTGTAACCGGACCCAACGTTGTAAAAACGGTAACACACGAAGAAGTATCGTCCGAGGAACTGGGAGGCGCATCAGTACACAGCAGCAAAAGTGGTGTGGCACATTTTACCGCTGCCAATGAAGTGGATTGCATACAGCAACTGAAGCAATTACTGAGTTATATTCCACAAAATTGTGAAGAACAGCCACCACGTATTCCCTATAAAGTCGGAAATGAAACTCGTGATGCACTAAAAACTATTGTACCCGAAAACCCCAACCAACCTTATGATATGCGCGATGTAATTGACGCTGTTGCGGATGAGGGAAGCTTTTTTGAAGTGCATAAAAATTTTGCTGAAAACATTGTGGTTGGATTTGCCCGACTGGGTGGGCGAAGCATAGGTATAGTGGGCAATCAGCCCGCTCAACTTGCCGGTTGTCTGGATATTCATGCTTCACAAAAAGCTGCGCGTTTCGTTCGCTTCTGCGATTGCTTTAATATACCTCTGCTCGTATTTGAAGATGTTCCAGGATTTTTACCCGGTACCGATCAAGAGTGGAATGCCATCATCACCAATGGTGCTAAACTTCTCTATGCTTTTTCGGAGGCTACAGTACCCCGTGTAACAGTAATTACACGCAAGGCATATGGAGGTGCATATGATGTAATGAACAGCAAACACATAGGTGCTGATATGAATTTTGCCTGGCCAACAGCCGAAATAGCTGTGATGGGTGCCAAAGGTGCTGCTGAAATTATCTTCAAAAAGGAAATTGACAGCGCCAGCGACCAGTCGGCCGAACTGGCCAATAAAGAAAAGCAATATGCTGACTTGTTTGCTAACCCATACCGTGCAGCTGAACGCGGATTTATTGACGAAGTTATATTCCCCGAAGAAACACGAACTAAATTAATCAAGGCATTTGCTATGCTAGAAAATAAGGTTGCTAACTTACCCCGTAAAAAACATGGAAATATTCCGCTTTAAACTTCTTCTGATTGCCTTTATAACGTGGCTAACAGTAGCTGCTCAGTCAGGCGAAACCGAACTCAGAGCTACATCTACCATTACAAACGTAACGGTGTATTTGAATCAGGCTCAAATAACCCGCGTGGCAAAAGTCAATTTGCAGGCAGGCACTACCCGTCTTGTATTTGATCGCGTATCACCATTAATCAATTTAAACAGCATTCAGGTAAAAACGGAAAGTAACATCACACTGCTTTCGGTTTCTCAACGCAATAACTTTCTACAAAATGATGAGAAACCCCGATTTATTGTGGAGCTGGAAGATACGCTGCAAAAAACAAATATTGCCTTGCAGCAGATTCAAATCAGGAAAGAGGCCTATGTGCTTGAAAAAGATCTGCTCTTGACCAATAAGAGTTTGGGAGGTGCAAACTCAGGTGTTAAAATTGATGACCTCGAAGATGCACTCACTTTGTATAGAAAACGAACCATCGATATTGGAGAAGAATTGTTAAAACTTTCTGCTGCCGAAGTTAAGATTCAGAATATCCGCAAAAAACTACAGGCGCAGCTAGATGAGTACCTTGGAAATGCCAACAGTACAGTGGAAGTGATTGTAACCCTCAAGTCGCTTCAATCGGTTGCAAATGCAAAAATAGAATGGAGTTATCTGGTTAGCAATGGAAGCTGGTCGCCTCTTTACGACATTCGTGTTAAAGACACAAAGAGTCCGCTTCAGTTGGTAAACAAAGCTATAATCCATCAATCAACAGGTGAAGACTGGAAAAATGTAGTTCTGAAACTGTCTACTTCAAATCCGAACGAAAGTGGTACAAAACCCGAACTACAAACTACGTATCTTGGCTTTAGAAGTTTTGACCAACTGCAATACAAGCGAAGTATTCTGGAATCAAGAAAATCACGTACTGACCGTTCTGAAGCCATGCCTGTCTATCAAGACGGTATTGCTGTGCAAGCAACCGGAAATGTTCCGCAAAATGCAATAACTACTCAAACAGATGTTAATCTGGAATTCAATGTTACGTCAGCTTACACCATACCCAGCGACAATAATGAACATCAGGTGGATTTAACCATTTCAACTCTCAATGCTACATACGCTTATGCTGCTGTTCCGCGCTTAACCAAAGACGCATTTGTAACAGCACAGATTTTAAACAACGATATGCCTAATCAGGTAAGCGGACCTGCGAAAATATATTTTGACGGAAGCTACATGGGCGAAACACAATTAAGCAGTTCAACCGCTGATACAGTTTTGTTTTCCCTTGGCCGTGATAAGCGCATAAACATACAGCGTGTCTTACTAAAAGATTTCAGCAGCAAATCACTTTCTGGCTCAATCAGAAAAGAACAAAGTACCTGGGAAATTACAATCCGTAACACACGTAAAGAACCTATACAAATAGTAGTAGAGGACCTCATTCCCGTTAGTACTGATAAGGAGATTGAAGTAAAGCTGATTCAGTCTGGTGGTGCAACCTTTGAGGAGGCTACCGGAAAACTTAAGTGGTTGCTGAATATAGATGCAGAAAAATCTCAGTCGGTACGCTTCAGCTTTGAAGTGAAGTACCCAAAAGAGAAACTCATCAATCCTTATTAAATAACCTGCATGGGAATCAAGTCAGTACTGGCAAAACCATTTGCATCATACATTGCTTCGCAGGTCAGAAACGAATCGATGGCGGCTGTTGGCAATCAGCAAAAGTGGTTTAAGAAATTGCTGGCACGTGCCGGCCAAACTGCTTTTGGCAAAGATCATCAATTCAACCGCATTCATACCTATTCCGATTTTAAAAAACACGTACCCATTCGTGATTACGAAGCACTCAAACCTTATATAAACAGAGCTATAGATGGAGAATCCGGTGTGCTGTGGCCCGGCAAACCACTATATTGGAGTAAGACATCTGGTACTACATCGGGTGTAAAATACATACCCATAACCAACGAATCTATCGGTTATCATATCGTTTCAGCTCGCAATGCATTACTATGTTACATAGCAGCCACCGGCAACTCGCGTTTTGTTGACGGTAAGCTCATCTTTTTATCGGGCAGTCCAAGCCTTGAAAGTAAAAATGGTATTTTAACAGGCAGGTTAAGCGGCATTGTCAATCACCATGTACCAGCGTATTTAAGAAGTAATCAAATGCCGAGCTATGCTACAAATTGCATAGATGACTGGGAGCAAAAAGTAGATGCCATCGTAAAAGAAACCCAGAACGAAAACATGACGCTGATTAGCGGAATACCACCGTGGGTTCAGATGTACTTCGATAAGTTAATGCAGGCATCCGGAGGCAAACCGGTGAAGGATATATTTCCTGAATTTTCAGTTTTTGTTTACGGTGGTGTAAACTACGAACCCTACAGATCAAAAATAGAGAGGAGTATTGGCAAGCAGATTGACAGCATCGAAACCTATCCGGCCAGTGAAGGTTTTATTGCGTATCAGGATTCTCGAGAAACAAATGCATTGCTGCTACTTACCAACAATGGTATTTTTTATGAATTCGTAGCAGCTGATGAGTTTTACAATGAAAATCCTACACGTATATCGCTGGAAGATGTTGAACTGAATAAAAACTACGCTATATTGTTAAATACCAATGCCGGTTTATTTGGCTACAATATTGGCGATACCGTAAAGTTTGTTTCTAAAAATCCATACCGGCTACTGGTTACCGGCCGAATTAAACATTTCATTTCCGCCTTTGGCGAACATGTAATCGGTGAAGAGGTAGAGCATGCCATACTGCAAGCGGCAGATAAACACCATGTCGAAATCACTGAATTTACAGTAGCTCCGCAGGTATCGCCCGATGCTAATGAATTGCCCTACCACGAGTGGTGGATTGAGTTCGGAAAATTGCCACAAAACACGGAAGCTTTTGCAAACGATGTGGATTTGGCACTGCAGCACAAAAACATTTACTACTCCGACCTCAGAAAGGGAAATATATTACAATGCCTTAAAATACGCACACTTAAAAAAAATGCATTTATCGAATACATGAAAAGCGAAGGTAAGCTGGGTGGGCAAAACAAAGTTCCCCGTCTGAGCAATAACCGCGTGATTGCCGATAAACTGAAACAATTTATTGCATAAAACACTTATTAGATTTAACAGCAGGCAGAATGAAGAAAAAAATAGCCATATTAGGAAGTACTGGTTCCATCGGCACTCAGGCACTAGAAATAGCTCGTGAGCAACCCGCTCTTATTGAAGTAGAAGTGCTGACAGCTCATTCAAATGCCGATTTGTTGATAGCACAAGCCAAAGAGTTTTGCCCCAATTATGTTGTTATTGCTGACGAATCTAAATACGCTTACGTAAAAAATGCCCTTGCCGATTCAGATACTAAAGTATTTGCCGGTAGCAATTCTATTGCTGAACTAATGGATATTACAACAGCAGATACAGTGCTTACGGCAATGGTTGGTTACAGCGGATTGCTGCCTACCATCAAAGCCATTGAAAACAATAAACGTATTGCGCTGGCCAATAAGGAAACATTGGTTGTTGCCGGTGAACTTATTACAGAATTGTGTACCAAGCATAGGGTCGAAATTATTCCCGTAGATTCTGAGCATTCAGCCATTTTTCAGTGCCTAACAGGCGAATCGTATAAATCGGTTGAAAAATTAATACTTACAGCCAGCGGAGGCCCATTCAGAGGCAAAAAAAGAACTGATTTAACCGATGTAAAAAAAGAACAAGCGCTTAAACATCCCAACTGGAGTATGGGGGCAAAAATTACTATCGACTCGGCTACCCTCATGAACAAAGGATTGGAAGTCATTGAAGCGCGCTGGCTGTTCGGTATACAACCCGATGATATTGACGTAATCGTGCATCCTCAAAGCATCATTCACAGTATGGTACAGTTTACGGATGGAAGCATCAAGGCACAAATGGGATTACCGGATATGAAGCTACCCATTCACTACGCATTCTTCTACCCTGAAAGAATAAAATCTTCATTTCCACGTATGAACTTCGATGCGTATCCTCAACTTACATTTGAGAAACCCGATACCGATACGTTTCAAAATCTGAGTCTGGCCTACGAAGCGTTGAGAAAAGGCGGAAATATGGCATGCATCCTCAATGCCGCTAATGAAATTACGGTAGAAGCATTTTTAAAAGACCGTATTACTTTTCTGCAAATAGCTGAAATAAATGCGCTGATCATGCAACGCGCCTCATACATAGCACACCCGGCCTTAACGGATTATATCGAATCAAACACCGAAGCCCGTGAAATAGCTGCGGATATTATCAAGAATGTAAGCTGATACATTAGAATATGTATTAATTTTGCAATCTTAACTTCAAATTAGATTAACGAAACAACATGCAAGGACTAATCATGGCAGCCCAGCTGATAACGGGCATTTCACTTCTGGTTATAATACATGAACTTGGACACTACTGGGCTGCACGAATGTTCGGTATACGTGTCGAAAAGTTCTACCTCTTTTTCGATGCATGGGGGTTTAAGCTTTTTAGTATAAAACGTGGCGATACTGAATGGGGAATTGGCTGGTTGCCTTTAGGCGGTTATGTAAAAATAGCCGGAATGATAGATGAAAGTATGGATAAGGAGCAACTAAAAAAACCGGCTGAACCATGGGAATTCAGAAGCAAACCGGCTTGGCAACGATTAATTGTAATGGTTGGCGGTGTATTTATGAATATAGTTGCGGGTATTTTCATCTTTGCCATGATGGCTTACTCCTATGGCGAACGCTATACAGTGAACGAGTCACTACGGTATGGCATTGTACCCTCTGAACTGGCACAGGAAATCGGATTTAAATATGGCGACAAACTCATTAGCGTAAATGGTAAAGACATCAAGTATCTGGAAGAAGCAATGGACCCTAATGAAATGTTTGCCGATAATGCTTACTACGAAATACTTCGGGAGGGCGAAAAAATAAAAATCACACTTCCTTCTGATTTTATTGCGCAATTAAGCAAACAACAACGTGCGGATTTTTTTGCAGCCCGCCAAACATTTGCTGTAGCTGAACTTGTAGCCGGATACAATGCTGAAAAAGCAGGGTTGCAAAAAGGCGATATCATCCACACAATTGACACAATGCCCATTAGGTTTTTTGATGAACTTCAATCGGCACTGAAGATAAGTGCCGGCAAAACAGTAGCAGTAGGTATTGTTAGAAAAGCTGATTCACTTTCGTTAAATATACCTGTTGATGAAACGGGCAAAATAGGCCTAATTCCTGCAACCGATGATTTGAAGTACGACACATTAACGTTTGGATTAATTCAATCTTTTCCAAAAGGCGTAGAAAAAGCCGTCAGCACAATTGCATTGCAAATAACCGGATGGAAAAAAATTGCCAACGGAGATATACCTGCCAATAAAGCTGTGCAAGGACCTATCGGAATTGCAAAATTCTACGGAGGCGAATGGATATGGGCACGCTTCTGGTTGTTCACAGCACTAATCTCATTAGGACTGGCATTTATGAACATACTGCCCATACCTGCACTTGACGGTGGTCATGTAGTACTTTTATGTATAGAGATGATAACAGGTAAGCCCCTCTCCGACCGCACTATGGAAATCGTTCAAACCATAGGAATGGTCATATTGCTTACGCTTATGGTGCTTATTTTTGGTAACGACATCTGGCAACTGCTAACCAATTAATTCACATTGTGGATTATTCACGTTGTTACACAAGTATCATTGTATGAGTAAATACAACTTATGCCATGAGAAAATTACTGATTATATGTTTACTGCTTAGCACTTTCAGTGTTACAGCACAGCTGGACTCTTCGCGCAAATCCATTCTTCTGATACCGTATCAGCAAATGATGCATTTTTCTGATGCCGATCAGGATATTGCCCGATACAGCAAAACAAATCCAAATACAGTTCGACAAACATTACGAAACGATTTGGATATTAATATTTACCACCAGTTACTTGCCCATTTTAACGTAATCAGCATTATGCGTTCAGCTACCCTAAATGGGGAGTACGATTTGAATAGAATTTATGCAGCTACTCGTTATACGCTGTACAGAAAAACCGATCAGGAAAATTACCACCAGGCAAAACCGTCCGGTATTACAGAAAAACTTAAAGACTTTACAAAATCCATCAACAGAAAAAATAAAGAACAAACATTTTGGACCAACGACTCCAGCGTGATGCTGGCTGATATTGGCGACAAAGACTTGTTCCCTTACCTGTCAAAAAAGTACAAATGCAACTATTTCCTGTTTATTACCCAATTTGAAATAACCACAAGCAATAAAAACACCATCGAATGGCTGAAACAGGAATACGCGCGCGAATACATGATACACTACAATTTATTCGACCCATCCGGACATTTGTTGCGTGCTGAAACTTTAACCATTAAAGCCTCCAACGAGAATAAGCTCGATGAAATTAAATCAAAATACCTGATTGTGCTGGCACAAAAACTACGTGATATAATCAAGGTCATTAATGAGTAGCATAAATAAAATAAAACGTGGCGATTTTGTTCGATTTCTAAACGAAAAGCAGGAAGGTGTAGTTACTGATATTACAGGAAATATCGCACATGTTAGTGTTGAAGGAGATTTTAGCATACCTGTTCAGATAAATGAATTGGTTAAAGTTGAGCAACACAACTCAGCAAAAACTGAAGCAATAGCAGATGAACGGGCTTCTCAAAATATACCATCAGGTATTTTCCTGGCATTTGAGCGCATCAGCGATTCTATGCTGAGTCTACTTGTACACAATAGCGGCTGTGATATATTGCAATTGGCTTGGTATGAACATAGCCAAAAAAATTACGTTCTGAAGAAATTCGGTGAAATAAAAAGAAATGAATCCCTGGTACTGTATCAAATCAACCTGGAAAATTTTTCTGACTGGCCTGAGTTTGTAATACAGCAAAATCAACTATTCAACACATCGAATGAAGAACCGGTGTGCTGTGTCAAGCGGTTCACTTTTCATGCTAAAAGTTTTCATGCAGCATTTAAGCACTGCTTTTTCTTAAACAAACAAGCCTATCTTTTTCAGCTGGACGAAAAAACACCACTGCCTGACGTAGTAAAATTAAAAGAGCATAGCTTCGATACAACACATGCAGCTCCTGAGATACGGTTAACCAAACCTGATCCGGTAATTGACCTTCACATTGAAAAACTGGCTTCGACTGAAGCCTCCAGACTTACCGAATACCAGATTTTACAACTACAAATGGATGCCTTAAAAACAGCTGTTGAAGGAGCGATAGTTAACGACATGCAAGAACTAATTGTGATACATGGGGTGGGCAAACATGTTCTAAAAAACAAACTCATGAAATATGTCAATGAGATCACTCACGTAAATATAAAATGCTTACCCGCTGATTCAGTTAAATATGGGGGTGGCGCAACAAGACTGGAAATTTCCTAGTTAAGAAATCAGTTTTTGCCTGAGTAAAAACTCAAGTTGATCGTTGGTACGCATGAGATTTTGATTTAACTCTTTCTCTGCCTGTTTTTCGCTGTATATAGCATATGCCCGCTGTATGGTTAACTCTAATTCTTCTTCATTCCAAGGCTTACTTAGATAATGAAATATCTTACCCTTGTTAACCGCCTCAATCACAGCATTAATATCTGCGTACCCAGTAAGCAGCACTCTTATGGGGTCAGGAAATTCGTCAAGTATAGATTCAAGAAACTCAACTCCGGTCATATTCGGCATTCGCTGATCTGTAATAATTAGCGCTATATCATGGTGTATCTTTAATATATCTACAGCATCTGCCGCACTTATGGCTGTAAATACATCGTACCTCAAGCGGAAAGTCGCCTTAAAAGAAAACAGATTGTTTTCTTCATCATCCACATAAAGTAGTTTAATTTTAGCGGCCATGCCTATCTTAAAATCTATCTCGCAACATAAATATTTCACCGAAAATAATGAAATTCGACCACAATATTATATTTGACATATTATGCCTGTTCAATCTAAGTTCCACAAGATTTTATCGTTAATAAACGATGATGATGCATTGCTGTTTGAATCCCTTAAAAAAAATCAGGGAATTCAACTCATCGACACAATTCGCAACCAGATTAGGGAGTGGATATTAATTAACCAGCCTTCATCTACATTAACAAATGACGATATAGCTCAGCTTATTGATTCGGAATTGGGAAATAGGTCGCCTGAAATATATGGTAACTGGATTTATTACCCTTGGCTTAACGCCTTAGTACATGTATTGCCTGAACAAAAATTTATTGAAGTAAGAACCAATAGAAACAAACTAAAAATAACACGTGATGAACAAATCCAATTATCCACCAAGAGTATTGGAATTATTGGTTTATCGGTAGGTCAGGCAGTTGCTGTTACTTGTGCTATGGAACGCATTGCTGGCGAAATACGTATTGCTGATTTTGATACGCTCGATCTTAGCAATCTAAACAGGCTAAGGGCAGGTGTACATAATTTAGGACAAAGCAAAGCGGTAATCGCTGCACGGGCAATAGCTGAAATTGATCCGTACTTAACAGTAAAAGTTTATGAAGAAGGATTGAATGCTGACAACATGGAAGATTTTTTCACAGAAGGTAAAACATTAGATGCACTCATTGAAGTATGTGACAGTATAGATATTAAAATAAATAGCCGCATCATGGCTCGAAGCCTGCATATACCCGTTGTTATGGATACAAATGATAGAGGTATGATTGATATTGAACGCTTTGATTTGGAGGCCGATAGACCTTTGTTTCATGGATTGGTAAATGAAGACGAACTGAAATCAGCCGGCAACTTACCCCCTCATGAGCGTGTAGCAATACTTATGCGACTGGTTTCATTTGAGCAGACGTCACACAGACTAAAGGTATCAATGAATGAAATTGGTAAAACCATTCGAACTTGGCCTCAACTTGCATCTTCTGTACAAGCAGGTGCAGGAAATGCTTGTGAGATAACTCGAAAAATACTGCTAAAAGAGACTGTACCATCAGGTAGATTCTATATTGACACTGAAGATATTATAAAACCACATTAATGTTGAATTGTTAACAATATCCGGAATGAACTATATCCGAATAGATGTTAATTGCGATTAGATGGTAAAAATACGCGCCTTCAGAGCCACGGATAATCCCATGCTGTGTGACCGATTTATGGAAGGACACAGGCGTGTGCTCGATGCTGTTGGCGTCAAAAAAGTTACTTCATCCAGTGATGACTGGTCTACCTACCCCTCCTCATTCGTCATACTGGTAGAATCTGAAGAAGAAGACAAAGTGCTGGGCGGAGCCCGATTGCAGGCTGCAGATGGTGTTCACCCGCTTCCCATGGAAACTGCTGCAGGCTACATGGACCCTCGCGTTTACGAACTGGTTAGAAAACACATGCCCGGAGGTACCGCAGAAGTTTGCGGATTATGGAACTCAATGGAAGTTGCAGGTATGGGCATTGGTAGTATTTTTCTTATACGTGCTGCATTGGCTATTAGTGATCAGATAGGCCTTGATTCAATGTTTGCGCTTTGCTCACCGTATACGACACGTATAGCCGGAAACTATGGATTTCATGTTGAACGTTCAGTAGGCAATGACGGCACATTTTACTACCCCAAATTGGATCTGTTGGCTACCATTGTTGTTCAGAGCAACGCACACGAACTTCCCGATGCCAGCGAATTGGAAAGTACACGCATATTCGACCTCAGGCAACGACCCATACAACGAACTGTCGAACAGGCAAGAAAATCTACTGTCGAAATTGACTATGACTTACTCGTTACTTCCGCCAATCCCAACGAATTCAAAATCCTTTTATGATTACATATTCTATCCGGATTGCTGCAGCTTGCATAATATCTCTGATTACAATCTCATGGAGTAATGCCCAAAATGTATTTACATTTGAAAGTGGGGAGTCTGAATTTATAAAGAACATAGACATACTAAAGGATTCAACAGGAAACCTAACGATTAACGATGCTGTTAAATCTGATGCTTTTCAGATACAAACCGGGGGTATACCAAATTTAGGAGTAAGCAACAACACTTACTGGCTGCGCATGAATATTACCAACCGTTCAGCATACTCTGATTTAGTATTTGAAGTATCCTATCCTATATTGGATCTTGTAGAATATTTTGTCGTTAGCAATAACATAGTGGTATACTCAGCAAAATCAGGCGATAGAATTCCATTTAGCCAACGTATCAATGATAATAAAAATTATGTATTCCCTCTAACTCTGGATTCGGGCAATACAGTAACCTGCTATTTCAAAGTAGAATGTGGCGAACAGCTCATATTTCCCATAAATATTGGCACAAGTCAAATGATGTACGAACGGCAACTGAACATCAATATTTTTAATGGTATTTATTTCGGAATTGTAATTGTAATGCTGCTATACAACATGTTTCTGTATCTGGGCATTCGAGATCGCAGTTACGGTTATTATGTTTTATATATCTTTTTTGTAGGTATTACACAGGCTATTTTGAATGGATATGCACACAAATATCTATGGCCTGAAAATACATGGTTAGCAGTACAAAGCACATCAATCGGTGGAGCACTTTCTGGTCTTACGACTATATTTTTTGTCCGTTCATTTCTGCAAACTAAGGTCTATTCTCCTCGATTCAATCAACTACTCACACTTTTTGCCGCAGTGTATGGACTCAGCATATTAGTATGCCTGGCAGGTCAGTTGCAGCTATCATATCAACTTAACAATATCAATGCTGGACCTGGCTCACTGATTCTGCTGCTTACAGCAATCAATATTTATATAAAACACAAGACTCGTCCTGCTCTGTTTTTTATATTTGCGTGGTCTATTTTCTTAATTTCTGTTATAGTTTTCGTAGCAAAAGATTTAGGCCTTTTCCCATACAATAGTCTAACCGTAAGTGGCTTGCAATTAGGCTCTGCAGTTGTTGTTACATTGCTATCCGTTGCATTGGCTGATAAGATTAATACATATAGAAAAGAAAAAGAGCATTCACAGGCACAGGCATTGGCAGCTGCTATGGAAAATGAACGGATTATATCTGAACAAAACAGTATACTAGAAGAAAAGGTAAACCAACGCACAAATGAACTTAAAGAAACAAACGATGAACTGCACGAAACACTTAAACACTTAAAGGAAACGCAAAGCCAATTGGTAGATCAGGAGAAGATGGCTTCTCTGGGACAATTAACTGCAGGTATTGCTCACGAAATAAATAACCCCATTAATTTTGTGACCTCCAATATAAAACCGTTAAAACGTGACGTTGAGCTATTAATTGATTTAATGAATAAAATTGAACAGCTAAGTATCGATGGACTGGAAGGTGATAAAAGAAAACAATTAATTGATGAGCTAAAACAGGAATATGACTTTAATTACCTGTTGGAGGAAATCGGATTTTTATTGAAAGGTATAAATGAAGGTTCTATTCGCACGGCAGAAATTGTTAAGGGCTTGCGTCTTTTCTCAAGAGTTGATGAAGACGATATAAAACTTGCCGACATACATGAAGGCCTTGACTCTACTTTAATTATTACCAACAACATGCTTGGCAGTAAAATAAACGTAGTTAAAAACTATGGTGACCTTCCAAAAATCGAATGCTATCCCGGTAAGTTAAATCAAGTGTTTTTAAATATTATATCGAACGGAATTTATGCCATAAAAGCACAGCATGGCGAGAACAGCACTGGGCAGCTAACCATTAGTACTACTTGTAATAAAGAAGTTGTACGTATTTCACTGAAGGATAATGGAACCGGTATGAATATGGCCACTAAACGAAAGCTCTTTGAACCCTTCTTTACAACTAAACCTGTTGGCGAAGGAACTGGACTCGGGTTATCTATTGTTTACAATACAATAAATAAACACAATGGCAGTATAGAAGTAACATCAGAAGAAGGATTAGGGACAGAGTTTGTAATACATTTGCCGGTGAGTCAGCCCACTAATTAATACATTTGAACCGTGAGCAATACTAATAAGATAAAAGTACTCTATATTGATGACGAAATCAATAATTTGAATTCGTTTAAAGCATCGTTTCGTTTTGAATTAAATATTCTTACCGCACTTTCAGCTGTTGAAGCTCTGGCTATCCTCACAGAAAACGATGATATTGTTGCTATTTTAAGTGACCAACGTATGCCAGGAAAAACTGGCGTTGAGTTTTTTGAAGAAATACGTTATAAATTCCCAAAACCGGTAAGAATTTTGATTACGGGCTTCACAGATATAGAAGATGTAGTTAGTGCAATAAATAAAGGTCATATCTTTAGATATATCAGAAAACCATGGTCAGATAGTGATGTACTTTCATCCATTCAGGAAGCGGAAAAGTACTACATCGCTACGAGTTTGCTGATGCAGCAAAATAATGAACTACGAACTGCGTATCAAGCACTCGATCGTTTTGCATATAGCGTAACGCATGACCTTAAAGGACCTATCGTAAGCGGGCTGGCTATGCTAGACCTTATGCGGCATGAAAAAAACGAATTAGCTCGTATTGAAATGACAGATTTACTTTCTGCATCGCTTACCAGATTAAATAACTTCGTTGATCATATTTTTGATTACTATAAACTCAAGCAGGGAGAACTTAATATTGAAGAAATAAATTTTCAATCGCTCATTGATCAGCAAAAAGATATACACGGAACAGCAATAAAAACAAAGAACATAAGACTTGAGACATCACTCAATCAACAAATGCCATTCTTGTCAGATGCGCTTAAGCTGCAAATAATTATTTATAACCTACTGTCCAATGCCATTAAATATCAGCGTATTGAGAACTCTGATAAATTCGTAAAATTAGATATCAGCATAGCAAATGGAAATGCAGTCATTGATGTAAGCGATAACGGTATAGGAATTGAAAAGGAATTTATGCCTAAAATTTTTGATGTATTTTACCGTGCAACAGGTCTTGAAGCAGGTGCTGGTATAGGATTATATAATCTGAAAGATGCCGTTACCAAACTTAACGGTGAGGTGAAAGTTAAATCCGATATTAATTCAGGAACACAATTTACTGTAATCATACCGTCTAAATAAAAATGACCGATTCAAATTCAGTCCAATTCATAGTCATTGACGACAGTAAAATAGACTTATTTCTGATTGAAAAGGTCATATCCACCAATCATCCTGGTGCACTTATAACAAAATTTGACCGCCCAACTGATTCCCTTACATTTATCAAATCTACCAACAACCTACGTGCAATTATCTTTCTGGACATTCAGATGCCCGTTATGAATGGTTTTGATTGGCTTGAAGAATTTGAGAAACTAGAGGATAATATCAAAAATAATTTCACCATATTTATTCTTACATCTTCCAGCAATCCTTCCGATTATAATAGAGGTAAATCTAATCGTAATGTAAAAGATGTGCTAATAAAACCTCTGGGTAGCGATACTTTCGTAAATTTGCCCATTTAACTTCTTGACTTATGAAGAAAATAGTGATATGGATTGTCGCACCTGTATCGGTGCTACTTTTATCTTTGATAATATTTCCGTATGTTTTTAAAGACAAAATCCTGAATGCAATAAAGAACACAGCTAACGAGAATATAAATGCTCGTATCGGATTCAGTAATGATATTAACCTTAGCCTTCTTAGGCATTTTCCTGATTTTACTGTTGGTGTTAAGGACCTAAATATTTTGGGTATTGGTGAGTTTGAAAAAGACACTCTACTTAGCCTCAATCAGCTTAATGTGACCGTAGACCTGATGAGTGTAATCACTGGTCATCAAATGAAAATTGAACGTCTAGAGTTTATAAAACCCATGGTGCATGCCATTATTTTGGAAAATGGCCATACCAACTTGGATATTGTAAAAACCGATGCCGATACCACACCTAAACCGAACGTGGATACAACCACTTCGGCTTTCACAGTAAAGCTAAGGCATTTAGGCATTGAAAATGCTACAATAAAATACGAAGACAGACAAGGACAAACTTTTTCGGTGATTGAGAATTTTAACCACAATCTTTCCGGTGATTTTACTCAGGACTTAGTCGATTTGAAAACAAGCAATTCTATTGATAAACTTACCGTTAGCCAAAGTGGTATTACATATTTGAATAAAGCTCACCTTGAATGGAATGCCTCTATTGATGCTGATTTAAAATCAAATACATATACGTTGAAAGAGAATGAAATAAAACTAAATCAACTTATATTTACTCTTATCGGTAGCGTATCACAAACAAAGGACGATATGAATGTGGATCTTGCTTTTAAAGCCCAAAAAGCAGGGATAAGAGAATTTCTTTCACTCATCCCGGGCATGTACACCAAAGATTTTGAAGGCGTTAAAACCAGTGGTAATTTAAGTTTTACTGCTACTGCAAAAGGTAAGTATACCAACACAACAATACCGGCATTTAATCTCACTCTGAATGTAAGTGATGCTTCTATCCAATATCCATCGCTGCCAACTCAGGTAAAAAATATACAAATCGACTTAAATATTAGCAACAGTGATGGCGTACCGAATAATACAGTTGTAAATCTAAACCGATTTTTAGCTACAATAGCTGATGATGAATTTGAAGCACGGTTGTTAACAAAAAATCTTGTAACAGACCCCTTCGTGGATGCTGCATTAAAGGGCCGCATAAACATGAGTACATGGAGTAAGGCAATACCATTAAGCACAGATACAAAACTATCGGGCATCATTGATATAAATATATTAGCCAAAGGGTTTGCATCTCAAATAGAAAATAAATTATACGACAAATTCGATGCCCGTGGTGAGATTAAAGTAACTAATGTTAGTATTCAACGACAGGAAAAACCTAAAGTTGTAACCATTAGAGAAGCCTTAATAACTTTAAGCCCTACCTATATAACAGTAAATCCTTTTAAAGGTAATGCAGGATTAACTGATTTCGATATATCAGGTGAGATTAATAACTTTATTCCTTATGCACTCAAAGGCGATAAAATACAAGGTAAGTTATCGCTAAAATCAGGCACTTTGAATGTAAACGAACTACTCTCAGAAGAAAATCAATCAACCACATCTGCAGTAAAAACGTCTGATACCGTTAAGTTATCTGCACCTGAAGTGCCGGCTAATATTGACTTTACCTTCAACAGCAACATTGGTAAAATAATATATTCAAACATTGTGATTGAAAATTTGAAAGGTGAAGTGGTTGTTCGAAATAAACAAATTCGTTTTAATGAGATTAAATTTAATACTTTGGGTTCAGCCATCACACTAAATGGTAATTACAACACAGAAATCGCTTCCAAACCATCAACGGAAATGGAGCTGAGCATTAAAAATCTCGACATCAAGAAAGCTGCCATCACCTTCAATACAATAAAAAAATTAGCTCCTGTAGCCGAAAACATGAATGGTAGTATCTCGGCTAATGTAAGTTTAAAAACAGCCCTTAACTCAACCTTAGAAGTTGACTATAACTCTCTGGTTGCATCAGGTCAACTTGAGGTAGAGAATGCTGCAATTAATGACGTAAAAGTATTTAACATGACAGCCGAAATATTAAAGAATGAAAATTGGAGAAATCCCGGAATTGAGAATGTTAAAATTCGATTCAGTATTGAGAAGGGTAAAATCACAACCGAGCCTTTTGATATGATAATATCCGGTCAAAAACTGACATTATATGGCACAACGGGCCTTGACCAATCAATTAATTACACCGGTATTGCTCAACTGCCTACCTCAGTATTCGGCAATATCGCTGCATCGGCCAATAAAACTTTGGCCGAGTTAAACAAAAAGGCCGGAACCAATGTTAAATCTTCCGGTACTGTAAATGTGAAAATATTAATTAATGGAACATTTTCTAATCCTTTAATTACCACTAATCTGACAGAATTAGCTAAAAACGAAGCAGGCGACATAGCTAAACAACTAAAAGATGAAGCAGAACGAAAAAGAAAAGAATTAGAAGATAAAGCTAGGCAAGAATTTAATAAAGCAAAGGCCGAAACTGAAGCTAAAGCAAAAGCGGAGGCTGAAAAAATTAGAAGGGAAGCTGAGCAAAAGCTAAAGTCTGAAGAAGATAGAATAAAAAAAGAAGCTGAACAAAAGGCAAAATCAGAAAAGGAAAAGCTTAAAAAGCAAGCTGAAGAAGAAGCTAAAAAGAAACTAAAAGGCATTTTTAAACCATAACAAATATAAACAACATGAAAAAAATCATCTTATCAACTGCACTACTTTACGTACTTGCATCATGCGGGGGCAATCAGCCTCAACAAACAACAGAAACTTCAGCACCAGCTACTGAAGCCGCACCTCAAACCATCGAGTTAACAATTAACGCAGTGGGCAACACCATGGCAGATATGGCTTATGATACTAAGGAAATAAAAGCTAAATCAGGAGCAAAAGTGATTATTAACCTCACAAATCAAGGCAATGATCCTGCTATGATTCACAACTTGGTAATTGTAAAACAAGGTTCTGAAAAAGATGTGGCTATGGAGGGTTTGAATCTTAAAGATCAAAGCTATTTCAATGCAACCAATGCTAACGTTATTGCAGGTTCTCCAATGGCTGAGCCCGGAAAAACGGTAACATTTGAATTTACTGCGCCAGAACCAGGAACATACACATACATATGTACATATCCGGGACATTGGATGAAAATGCAAGGAACACTTATTGTAGAATAATAAAATGTATAATTCATTGAAAAAGGGGGCTTAAGCCCCCTTTTTTTTGCTAAATCAAATTGTGGCACTATTTTTATATACTTGTGTATCCATTATACTTAACACCATGAAAAAAGTAATTTTAATTCCGATTTTAACAATTACACTTATTGTTACATCATGTGCAAATAGAAAAGTTAGTCGTATTGACCCTGATACTCAGGTAGACCTGAGTGGTCGTTGGAATGATACGGACTCTAAACTGGTAGCTAACGAAATGATTAAGGATGTTTTGGCAAGACCGTGGCGAGCTAATTACGAACAAAAAGCCGGTAAAAAACCTACCGTTATTGTTGGTAGTGTGAGGAATAAAACATCCGAACACATTGATGCAGTCCCGTTTATAAAAGCCATGGAGCGTGAGTTTATAAATTCCGGAGTTGTTTCGGTAGTTCAGTCCGGAGATGAACGCAATCAATCACGCGAAGAACGTAACGAACAGCAAATCTTTGCTTCTGAAGAAACCAAAAAGAAGTGGGGAAAAGAAAAAGGAGCTGACTTTATGATGAACGGTACTATTAGTTCAATCATTGATCAATACAAAAATCAACGTATTATATATTATAAAGTCAATCTGGAACTTACTGATTTGGAAACAAATGAAAAAGTTTGGATTGGTGAAAAAGAGATAAAGAAATACGTTAAAAATTAATCCATTGCATCTGTACATAACATGTTATGAGTAGGTTTGCCTGTCTGTTTGTTTTAATATGTTTTATAACAGCATGTGCAACATACTATGAAAAGAATGCCCATTTTATGCAGGCCATTTACAACGGTAATCTGCAAAGTGCTGAAGAATTAATTGCAAAAACTGATGAAAGTACCCCTTCCCGCAATATACTGCTCTATTACTTAAACTATGGTACCATCCTCTCTTTAAATAATAAGCCTGCTGAGAGTAATCGCGAGTTTCAAAAAGCTGATTATTTCATTGAAGATTTTCAGAAAAACCTAGGCGCTTCAGCCTTGTCACTGCTAACCAATCCTAGTGTTACACCCTATGCTGGTGAACCTTTTGAGCAAATATTGCTGCATTATTACACAACAGTCAATTACATAAAGATAGGAGATTTTGATGCGGCCCTTGTGGAATGCAAAAGGATGAACATGAAACTACAGCGTATCACCGATACCTATAAACAACGTAACCTATATAGAAGAGATGCATTCGTACATTTGCTTAATGGAATTATATATGATGCACAAAAAGATTATAATAATGCATTTATTGCCTACCGCAATGCATTAGATGTATATGAAAACGACTATACAAAGCTGGGCTGTACAGTGCCTAACCAGCTAAAAGACGATATCATACGTACAGCTTATTTAACCGGATTTTATGATGAGCAGTACTTTTATGAACAGCGCTATAACCGTAAGCTGAATATAGACTCTGCAAAACTGGAAACACAAGTGTTTTTCTGGAATAATGGTTTATGCCCAATCAAGGAAGAATGGAGCATAAATTTTATAATTACGCAAGGCAACGATGGCTGGGTAAACTTCGTGAATGTAGATTTGGGTATTAACTTTCCTTTTTATGTTGGCGAAAACGATACAAGAAAATCCCTTTCCGATTTACGAATTGTTAGAGTAGCATTCCCAAAATTTGTTTCTAGAACTCCTAAATACTTCTCTGCCGTGTTTAAAATCGATTCATTGAACTACTCTAAAAAATTGGAATTGGCAGAACCTATTGATCATATCGCTTATCAGTCATTACGCGACAGAATGATGAGAGAATTGGGAGAGGCCTTGTTAAGATTGGCTACCAAACAAATTTTGGAGACTCAGATACGCAAAAAGAATGAAGGATTAGGCATTGCCATGAGCATCTTTAATGCAGTATCGGAACAGGCCGACACAAGAAACTGGCAGCTGTTACCTTACGAGATTCAATATACCCGTATTCAAATTCCTGCTGGCATACATAAATACAAGGTTGATGGGTATAATGAATCCAAAAATCAAAGCACAATTATCTCTCAAGGTGAGGTGACAATGTCCCCCAAAAACCCAATAACTACATTTAATTCAATGGTTTTTACAGGCTACGTAAGGTAAGATTAGCTCATATACCTATTACCAACCCATACAAATCTTTTTGCTACAAATTCAGTATTAGTAAGTGAAGCATTGCCTGCCGCATTGCCACCGGTAACATGCAAGTCACTAAATGCTGCGTGTGAGTTTATAAATGCTGCTCCTGTAAAATTAAATGATACAGGCACAAAAACACTATTCATTTGATCTTCAACAGCATCCATAGTTAGCTTGTCGGTTGTGTAAACGGAGCATGTCAATGCACCCTTTTCCGCAGCCACGTGCTTGGCTAGTTGAATACTTTCGCCAGTATCATTCGTTTTTACAATAAATACTACAGGACCAAAGCACTCCTCTCCGAATAATGATTGATTCGACTTATCAGCACGAATAACAGTCGGTGTTATAATTCTCGCATCCGGGAACTCTGAATTTACGATAACCTGCGATGCCAACACTACATCATCTGCATTACTTTTTTGAATTTCGACAACCCGCTTTAATGTGGTATCGTTTTGAATCGCCCCGATTGTTGCTGCACCAGCCTTCGGGTTATTTACCAGTTCTAATATCGACTGCTTTATCTTTTCTTCAATATCATCATAGCTTAATAGCTCATCACCACATCGAACACCATTTGATGGTATAAATATGGTTTGAGGTGCGGTACACATTTGTCCTGAATAAAGGCATATCGAAAATGCTAGATTTGATGCTACACTGGACATGTCCTGAACACTGTCTATAATCACGCAGTTTACACCGGCCTTCTCTGTGAAAACAATTTTATTCAACCCTTCTATATAAGAACCAAACGCTGATCCACCGGTATAGTCTACTAACTTTATTTCCGAATGTTCAGCTATTTGTTTGGTGAGTGGCTCATTTAGAGTATCAGGTAATAATTGAACCAGATTAGCATCAACTCCGGCTTCGGCTAATACCTTTTGCATTTCAGATATATAGATAGCAATGGGCAAAATCGCTTTAGGATGAGGTTTCACTATAGTTGCGTTGCCTACAATAAGATTTGCAAAAACCCCTGGCAGCGTATTCCAAACTGGAAATGTTGAACAACCAATGACCAAACCTGTGCCTCTGGGAACAGATTTCCATGTTTTATCAATAGTTAATTCATATTTACCCATTGGTTTTCTCCACGTTGCAGAACTCGGGTACATGGAAAGCTCCCTATAACCCATGACTATGGCCTCAAGTGCCCTATCATTCGAATGTGGACCTGAAGCTTGAAATGACATCATAAACGATTGCCCTGTTGTATGCATAGTAGCGTAGGCAATATCAAAAAACCGTCTTTTTACCCGTTCCAAGCACTCTATAAGTATGCCGGCTCTTTCAGTATAAGGAATTGACTTCCAGTCAGACATGGCATCATTGGATCTTTTAAGCACATCTTGGATAGATGATTGGGGATATAAGATTCCTATACCAGTCTGGGTATAAGGAGAGATCTCCTCTCCTACCCACTTACACCCATCTTGATGTTGGCTTAACTCATTGAAGTTTGTGTTAAGTATAGAACTTATATAACTTTTTCCCTTAGCATCACCTTCAGGGTCATAAAATTTAGGTAACTCAGGAAATGGAGTATAATAATTTCTTATACTAATTGCTTCAATTGCTTGCTTCAATAAATCAGCATGTTTTTCAAAATACATATAGTCTAATTTTTATTGCGCAAATTACAATTAAGATGCAATTTATATAGTACTGAATTTTTAGTACTGATAAACAGTAATGTAGAAAATACATTCATATTATTTGTGCAAATACAAAAAGCTTACATACATTTGCTGCCCTTTAACAGCAAAAGTTCTTTGGTAGTCTTTACAATTGTGATCTTGATTCTGAGATGATTTAAAATATTTTTAAAAATATTTCAGAAAAAACTTGACAACTTAAAAAATACAACTACTTTTGCATCCCCTTTCAAATAAAGGGTACAAATAAGAAATATCTTGCGTCTAACGCTAATGATATAATGTTCTTTGAAGAATTGAAATAGCAGACACTTTTGTCATACTTTGACATTTAGTTTCAAATCCTTGTCAGAATATCAAATATCTTTTACTATGAAGAGTTTGATCCTGGCTCAGGATTAACGCTAGCGGCAGGCATAATACATGCAAGTTGAACGGGATCAGTTGTAGCAATACGACTGTGAGAGTAGCGCACGGGTGCGTAACACGTATGGAATCTGCCCCTATCTGTGGAATAGCCCCTCGAAAGAGGGATTAATACCACATAATATAATGAGTAGGCATCTATTTATTATCAAAGCTCAGGCGGATAGGGATGACCATGCGGCTGATTAGCTAGTTGGTGAGGTAATGGCTCACCAAGGCTACGATCAGTAGGGGGTCTGAGAGGATGTCCCCCCACACTGGTACTGAGACACGGACCAGACTCCTACGGGAGGCAGCAGTAGGGAATATTGGTCAATGGGCGCAAGCCTGAACCAGCCATGCCGCGTGCAGGATTAAGGCCCTATGGGTCGTAAACTGCTTTTGTACGGGAAGAAACCTCATTACGTGTAATGAGTTGACGGTACCGTGAGAATAAGGATCGGCTAACTTCGTGCCAGCAGCCGCGGTAATACGAAGGATCCAAGCGTTGTCCGGATTTACTGGGTTTAAAGGGTGCGTAGGTGGATGATTAAGTCAGTGGTGAAAGCTTGCAGCTTAACTGTAAAATTGCCATTGAAACTGATCGTCTTGAATATGGTTGAGGTGGTTGGAA